>Ga0209482_1002509_pt1 | contig 11340 bp, 9 predicted proteins | sample CoawatmetaG10DNA_FD_187512 | JGI IMG/M metagenome (GOLD analysis project Ga0209482, IMG submission 187512) | Marine microbial communities from the West Antarctic Peninsula - Coastal water metaG104-DNA (SPAdes) (version 2) | ecosystem: Environmental > Aquatic > Marine > Coastal ...
CCACTTACTGCATAGGGTTTAAAGCTTTCAGTTATCTCACAAAGAAGAGTTGCTTGGTTTGCAATTCTTCCTGCTCCACTGGCTCCAGATTTGCAGTCTGCAATTATGCTTGAGGTATCAATTAAGTCATTCTCAAGAAGAGGTTTCAAGGCTAAAAGAACTGCTGTTGGATAACACCCAGGATTTGCAACTAGTCGCGCATTTCTTATAGCATCCCTTCTAATTTCAGGCTGACCATATACTGCTTCCTTAAGGAGTGAAGATTGTGAATGCTCCATTTTGTACCAATCTGACCATAAGTCTGCGTCATTAATCCTGAAGTCAGCACCCAGATCAACAACTTTGATGCCTTTTTCAATAAAAGACTCTGCATTATTCATGGCAACTCCATGAGGTGTTGCAAAGAAAACGATATCACATTCAAACAAGGCTTTGTCATCTGGCAGCGAATATACTAACTCTGACAGACCATGCATATTAGGGAAAACGTCTGATATTTTTTTACCTTGAAGAGCTCTTGAGGTAATCGATGTAACTTCGGCAAGTGGGTGTTGATGGATGATACGCAATAGTTCTATACCGGTATATCCTGAACCACCAATTATGCCAACTTTAATTTTCATTATTCTTCGCCTCCAAGCATCTTTTCTAGGTAGTGAATGTTCATGCCACCTTTTCTAAATACTTCATCAGTCATAATTTTTCTTTGAAGTGGAATATTTGTTTTTATTCCATCAATAACCATTTCATCAAGCGCATTTTGCATCTTAACAATTGCATTATTTCGGTTGTCGCCAAAAGTAATCACTTTTCCAATCATAGAGTCGTAGTATGGCGGTACATTATAGCCATTATAAATATGAGAGTCTATTCTAACTCCAAGGCCACCAGCAGCATGATACTGCGTAATTTTTCCAGGTGAGGGCATAAAAGTTACAGGATCTTCTGCATTAATTCTGCATTCAAGAGCATGTCCTTTAATTTCAACTTGATCTTGAGTTATTGATAATTTATCACCACCCGCAATTAAGATTTGTTCACGGACAATATCAACGCCAGTGACCATTTCAGTTACTGGATGCTCAACTTGAACTCTAGTGTTCATTTCAATAAAGTAAAACTCATCATTATCGAAAAGAAATTCAAATGTGCCAGCTCCACGATAGTTAATTTTTTTACACGCTTGAGCGCAAATATTACCAATTTTATTTCTTAATTCTGGAGAGATTCCCGGCGCAGGAGCCTCCTCTACAACTTTTTGGTGACGCCTCTGCATTGAACAGTCTCTTTCACCAAGATGTATTGCATTTCCATGCTGATCAGCTAGAATTTGAATCTCAATATGACGCGGAGTGGTTAAGAATTTTTCCATATAAACTTCACCATTACCAAAAAAACTTAACGCTTCAGATTGAGTGAGTCTTATTGAGTCAGCTAAATCATCTTCAGAGTCAACAACTCGCATTCCACGACCACCTCCACCACCAGATGCTTTAATAATTATTGGTAGGCCAATTTCTCTCGCAATCTTAATACTTCTTTGTTCATTGTCATCTAATGCTCCATTTGAACCTGGAACACAAGGCACACCAGAACTTTGCATTGCTTCAATGGCAGCCACCTTGTCGCCCATAACCCTTATATTTTGAGCGTATGGACCAATAAAGATAAAACCGCTTTGCTCAACTTGTTCAGCAAAGTCAGCATTTTCAGAAAGAAATCCATATCCTGGATGAATTGCATCAGAATGTGTTACCTCGGCAGCACTAATGATAGCGGGAATATTAAGGTAGCTTTTGATAGATGGGTGTGGCCCAATACAAACTGCTTCGTCTGCTAATCGAACGTGTTTTAAGTCTTTATCTGCTGTTGAATATACTGCAACAGTTTGAATTCCAAGTTCTTTACAGGCCCTGAGAATTCGAAGCGCAATTTCACCACGGTTAGCAATTAAAACTTTTTTTATTGAACTCATTGGACTATGATTAGCGGTTGTCCAAATTCTACTGCTTCACCATCTTTAACAAGAACTTGAAGGACGGTGCCCGACTGTTCAGCTTCAATTTGATTCATTATTTTCATGGCCTCAACAATTCCAATAGTATCGCCCTGTTTTACCTGCTGGCCAACTGTTACAAAAGGCTTTGCAGTTGGAGATGGAGCTGAATAGTAGGTTCCTACCATAGGAGATGTTAAAGACTGTCCAATAGAAGAAGGCTCATCTGCAATTATTGGTGCTGCTGCAACTAGAGGCAAAGTCGCAGGCGCTTGCTGCTGAACAAAAGAGTGGCTTGGTGCAGGAGAATTTCCATATCTAGAAATTTTTACTGACTCTTCTCCTTCTTTAATTTCAATCTCTGACATTCCAGATTCCTCCAGAAGTTCCATTAGCTTTTTAACTTTTCGAATATCCATTTTTGCTCCTCTTTATTGTTCTTTGCAACTAGTTTTTTGAATCTAAATACAGATTCAAATTACAGCCATTAAGGCAAGTAACGATTGCAAGTTCATGTTTTGGCCTAAAAATATAATAAATAAGCCTCTAAGACTAAATTTTAACTATAAATAACTAAGAAGAATTTTACCACCTATTTAACCAAATATAGCTACAATTCGAAGCATTTAGAGGAAATTAATAAATATTTATTGTAGATTATTTATGTGGTTAACAAACTCTTTAGCGCTAACTTCACCAATAATCCTTTGATCTCGAAGTTCATTGCCATTTTTAATAAACAATATGGCGGGCGGCCCAACAAGCGAGAATCTTGCAAGCATTGACTGATTGAAGCGATTATTGTCAGTTACGTCTAATGTAAATTTAAGAGAATCAGCCAAAGCATCATTGACTTGCCTGTTTGAGAAAACGACTCTCTCAAGCTTGTTGCAAGAAATACACCATTCGGCATAAAACTTGATGACTAGTAGATTATTATTATTTTTAGTTTTAGCTAATAATTTATTAAATTCATCTTCATCTTTGATCACTTGAAAATCAACACTATTTGATGAATCTATACTATCCCCATAAATGATTGAGTCAAGAGGTTGTTGAATATCGCCACCACCTTTCGCTACCATTAGCCATAGCAAGACGCCATAAGCTAAGAAAATCAAACACATTGCTTTGAATAGCAGGCTCCAGAAACTAATGGATTTAGTAATTTTGTTAAAAACACCAAGCATAATTGGAGCTATAGTAAATAGCAGGGACCATAGAATTAGAGATAAAAGTGGATTAAGAATTCGATCTAGTAAATAAAGAGAAACAGCAATCATTGAAAGGCCAAAAATTTTCTTGACATTTTCCATCCATGGTCCGGCTTTTGGCAGTGCGTTGACACCCCAGCCACAAATTATTATTAAAGGGATGCCCATTCCTAATCCCATTGCAAAAAGACTAGCGGCTCCTTTAGCAGCACTTCCTCCAGCAATAACATAGCTTAAAGCAGTTGCTAGGAACGGTGTTACACAAGGTCCAACAATTAGAGCAGAAAGGAAACCCATGATGCTTACACCGATGAAATCTCCACTTGTTTGCCTATTGCTTAGGTTTGTAATCTTGACTTGTAATTTAGAGGGTAGTTGGATGTCATAGTATCCAAACATTGAAAATGCAAGGAATAGAAAAATTAAACTGAAAATAATCAAGACCCAAGGAGTTTGCATTATCGCCTGAATATTTATGCCAGCTCCAAAATAGCCTGCTGTCGCTCCAATCAAGGCATAAGCGAGAGACATTGAAAACACAAATACAACTGACATCAAGATAGCCCTTGGCGTACTTGGAGCCTTCTTTTGTCCAATAATAATTCCAGAAAGTATTGGTACCATTGGGTATACGCAAGGTGTCCAAGAAAGTGCTAAACCAGCTAAAAATGCTGCAATTAATAAAGTCAAGCCACCTTGTTGAAACTTTTCATTAGCATTTTTTTCTGAGCTTGTTATTTGACTGCTCTCTTGAGAAGAGAATGCTTGAGTACCTTTAAAATCAACTTGAATGGTATCGCTCTGAGGGGGATAACAAACTCCACCTTCCCAACAGCCTTGGTGTTCTACTGTTAATATAATTGTGTTGCTAATAATATCAGTAAGTGAAAGAATAACTTCCACTGATGAGTTATAAATACTGACCTCACCAAAAAACTCATCAACTTTTAACTGTGCTGTTGGAAATACAGCATTTTCAATTGTTGCTCCTTCGGTTGAAAAAGAAATTTTATCTTTATAGAGGTAGTAGTTCTCCTTAACAATCCATCTCACAGTAATTGTATTTTCATCAATTGAAACAGCGCTTAATTTAAAAGCCTCGTTAACTTTGACTGGGCGTTTTTCAAAACCTAGATTGTTTTCACTCTGCAATAAAATTGATGACTGATTGCTTTCACTTAGATTAGATTCATTATCGACTATTAGAGTTTCAGCCCAAGTCGGCGAAAACACATTTAGCGATAAAAAAAGAATAATTGAAAAGAAATACTTCATAAAACTGCCAATAAATTTAGAACATCAATTATAGTCTAATCATGGTTTATCTCGAGTTACGTTTATCTAATCTCAATAAGTAATATTGTATAAAATAAATTCATAATTAATATGTACTGCTTAATATATTTGAGCTTATGCACGTTTGATTAAATTAAAGGTTTTTATGAGAAAAATCACTTTAAGTCCTCAATTAACGCCCTGGCTATTTGTTTGGATATGGAGCACAGGATACTTGGCTGCGAAACATGGATTGCCATATGCTGAGCCATTCACACTGCTTATGTATCGATTTATATTCACACTAGCAGTCTTATTTGTAATTATTAAATTAAAAGACAGTAGTTGGCCGCACTCAAGAAAAGCATTTTTACACTTAATGGTTTCAGGTTTATTGATTCATGGAGTTTATCTTGGCGGTGTATTCCAAGCAATTAAATGGGGAATGCCAGCAGGATTAAGTGCCATGGTTATTGGTCTTCAGCCCCTAAGCATGGCTATTATTGCTGGGATAATTCTTAAAGAACGCGTTTCTATAAAGCAGTGGATAGGCTTAATAATTGCCCTTTTGGGTTTGTACTTGGTGTTATTTGAGCGATTTGACTTTACAGATGAATTTGCATTTAGTGGATTTTCTTTTTGGGCTGTTATAGCAGTCATCGCATCATTATTTGGAATTTCCATTGGTGCGGTATATCAGAAGCGCTTCTGTAGCGATATGGATTTAATTAGTGGAACTTGGATTCAGTACTTTAGTGCTTTATTGTTTAGTATTTTAATGGTTGCTTGTTTTGAAACTGGTGAGGTAAATTGGACAAAACCATTTATTTTTACTTTAGCTTGGCAGGTTCTAGGGCTTTCAGTTGGCGCTATTCTTTTGCTCATGTCAATGATTAAGCAGGGCGCGTCCGCTAAGGTAGGTAGTTACTTCTACCTGGTTGCCCCATTAGTTGCGATTCAGGCTTGGTATTTATTTGGTGAAATAATTGGCTTAATATCAATAGTTGGAGTTGTTTTAATTTCTTTTGGCGTTGCAATAACCTCATCAAAAAATAAAGACTCTAAATTAGTGCACTAAGAATTTTATTTAAAGCTCGCCAGCATCCTCTAAAACTTTTCTTGCAATTTTAAAACACTCAACACCTTGAGGAACTCCACAATAGATTGCAATAACATGGAGTATTGATTTAATCTCATCTTTACTTACTCCATTCGATAAAGCTCCTTTGAGGTGGATTTCCCATTCATCCATTTTTCCAAGGGCGGCAATCATTGTTAGATTCATCATAGATCTAGTTTTTTCATTAATGGTGTCATCACCCCATCCAAAGCCCCAGCACCACTCGGTCATTTGTTTTTGAAAGTCTTCATTAAAATCATCAGCTGCCTCTAAGTTTTTTTCTACATAGTCACTTCCTAGGGTTGCTTTTCTCTTTGATAAGCCTAATTCGAATAATTCTTTGTCCATTACTTACTCCATTAATTTTTAAAGATTAAGATCATTTATCTCATTATAAAAGGGTTACTCATTGGTTCGGAGGACGTATTAATCCATGTTGTTTTGGTGCGAGTGTATTCATGAATAGCATCTATTCCAGCCTCTCTACTCCCACCACTTTGTTTCACGCCACCAAAAGGAGCAATAGGTGATATTGCTCGATAAGTATTAATCCAAACAATCCCAGACTGTATTTTTTCACTAACGCGATGGGCTCTTGCTAAATTTTCAGTAAAGACTCCTGCGCCAAGACCATAAGCAGAGTCATTTGCCATCTCTATCGCCTCTTCTTCAGTATCAAATGCAATGACGCTTATTACGGGGGCAAATAGTTCTGTTTTAACACAATCAAATTCCTGATTAGGGCAGTCAAGTAGAGTGGGCTCAAAGTACCAACCTTCTTTTTTATGGCTTGGCTTGTCGCCTCCAAAAATAAGGCTAGCTCCTTGCTTAATAGACTGTTTAACAACGCTTAGCGCCCTTTCAACCTGATGTTTTGTTGCAAGTGGTCCGACCTGTGTATCACTATCTAATGGATCACCAACTATAATATTTTTTGCACGCTCTTTAATCTTGTCAACTACTTGAGAGTGTATTGATCTTTGAATAAAAACACGCGAGCCGGCAACACAGCTTTGCCCAGAAGCTCCAAAGTTGCCTGCAATAATGCCATTTACTGCCCCATCAATATTGCAATCTTCAAAAATCAGCATGGGTGATTTGCCACCAAGCTCAAGACTTACATGAGCAAAATTTTCAGCACTATTCCTAACAATATGTCTAGCAACTTCAGTGCCACCAGTAAAAGCAATTCTTGCAACTTTTGGGTGCGTAGTTAATACTCGCCCACATGGCTCTGCAAAGCCAGTTATGATATTTATAACTCCAGGAGGAAAACCACTTTTTTCTACCAACTCAGCAAATTTAAATAATGCTGCTGGGGCTTGCTCAGAGGCTTTTACTACTAGTGTATTTCCAGCAGCTAAAGCAGGAGCTATTTTGGTTGCTGAAAGGAAAAGCTGAGCATTCCAAGGAACAATGGCAACAACAACCCCAATAGGTTCACGGGTTGTAAAAACACGCATATCAGGCTTATCAATAGGAAGAACCTCTCCTTGTATTTTGTCTGCTAGGCCCGCATAGTAATAGTAATAGTCAGAAACATAGTTGGATTGAGCACGAGTTTCAACTGCTAATTTTCCACTATCCCTGGTCTCGAGATCACCTAATTCGCTAGCATACTCAGAGATTAAATCACCAAGCCTATGAATTAATTTCCCCCTTTGGGTGGCGGTAAGGCTTGACCAGGGGCTATCATAGAGTGCTTTATGAGCAGACTCTATCGCTAAGTTAGACTCATCTTCTGTTGCAGATGGAAAGGTTGCCCATGGCATGCCATTTGCAGGATTAATAGTCTCAAAGCGTTCTGATCCAGAACTAAACTTACCATTAATATAGTGTTTAAAGTGTTCCATGTTTCTTCCTCTTTATGTAAATGCAGGCATCACTTTTTCAATAAAAAGTTCTAAAGATTTCTTTTTCTTTTCAAAGCTCATGCTGCTATCAATCCAGTAACTATATTCGTCAAAACCAAGATTTTCGCAAAACTTGATACGCTCAATAACTTCATCAGGAGTTCCTATAATGCTATTTTGACGCATTTTTTCAGGTGAGTACATTTCAATCTTAGACATTTCTTCGTCCGTAAGTTTCTCAATAAGTCCTTGCTTAATAGGCCTTTCATTTTTAAACCATGCACCAAAATAACAATAGAATCTAGATATATCTTTAGAGCCTTGAATAACTTCTTCTTCACTCTCAGCTACGAATGTGTGACGTAAAACCATTATTTTTGGCCGCTTTATGTCTTTATATTTTTCACAAGAATTATTGAATTTTTCCATCAAAGAGATAACCTCTTCATCCCCAAGCCATAATGGAGTGACTTGAACATTGCAACCCTCTTGAACGGCAAAGTCATGAGAATGTTGATCTCTAGCAGCAATCCAAATTGGCGGGTTAGGAGATTGTAGAGGTTTTGGTGAACTAGTAGTTTTTGGAAATGACCAATGCTCACCTTCACCAGTGAAGTCACCTCTCCACAAACCTTTAATTGCTGGGACAATTTCTCTCATAGCGCTTCCAGCTGAAAATGCATCTATGCCATCTGCAAGGCGGTCATATTCAAAAGAGTAGGCGCCTCGAGCTATACCAATTTCAAGTCTACCACCTGAAATAATGTCGGTCATTGCCGCTTCTTCAGCAAGCTTGATTGGATGCCAAAAAGGTGCAATAATTGTTCCAGTTCCAAGCCTAACATTCTTTGTTTTGTTGGCTAAATCAGCTAGATTAATAAATGGGTTTGGAGCAATAGTGAAGTTCATGCCGTGATGTTCACCTGTCCATATTGTTTTAAAACCTGAATTGTCAGCTATTTGACATAGCTCGACATACTCTTCATATAAGCGTTTTTGTGATTGCTCTTCGTCTATCCTTTCCATTTGAGCAAATAAAGAAAAATTCATATTAACAGCTCCTATCCATTTTGATTAGTTTTACTTATAGCCTCTATGTTGCCTTCACTTTCCTTGCCTACAAATACTCCAAAAGCATTTAAATCTCTTTCAGCAATATAGCGTTTAAGCATTATTCTACTTGCTTCATCAACTAGAAGTTCAAACGGTATCGAGTCAAATTCATAAAACTTCCCAGTAGTTATAGATGAGCCATCTTCGACTTTTGTGCGGTAATATATAAGACTAGTTTTATCATCATTATTTTCAAAAACTGAAAATAGGTAATGTTCATTTATGTGAATTTTTTGCTTATGGAGCTTTCCAAGAAGGCTTTCTTCGTCAGAAGTTGCGCCAAGTCTTGTAGCAGTCGGGAAGTAAAGTAGCCCGCTCGTTTGATCCGTAAGGAGAAATATTTTTTTTCTCCATTCAATTAATACCCCAACAAGTATTTTTGTGTTTTTATTTTCCATCGCGAGGAGCATTTTTTGTTCAAGTCCAAGATTGACATAATTTCCTCGTAAATAAACCAACGGGGTTTGTGGATTGTATCCAAACTCTCTTACTTTTCCAATAAGAATAAGGTGGTCACCACCTTCTATGATATTATCCGTATCACAATCAAACCAGGCGACTGAGTTCGATATGATAGGGCTTCCTGTAGCTTTTGACTCCCAAGAAATATCTTTAAAGCGATCTGCTTCAGGGCTTGCAAAAGTAGTTGAGATATGTTGCTGACTTTCAGAGAGAACACTAACTGCAAAATTCCCACCCTTAGAAAACGATTCTATGTTGAAAGACTCCTTGTCAATGCATATCAATATTAATGGAGGGTCTAACGACACTGATGTGAAAGAGTTTGCGGTAAATCCTATCGGGCTTCCATCTTTATCTTGAGCTGTAACTACAGTTACCCCTGTTGGAAAAGAGCCAAGTGCTTGTCTCAGGTCCCGTGTTTCTTCTGTTTTCATGTAGTAGTATTTTTAGTGTTATTAAGAAAATTTTCTATTATTGGACTAACCTTTTTTGCCGATATATACGCCATCATATGCGCCTCACCTTCAATGGACTTGCTAGAGCTGTTTGGAGTTTCTTGAGCCATTTGTTCAGACATTAGCGAAGTAGAATTAGGGTCTTCACTCCCGGTTAAGTATAAAACAGGTGGTTGTAAGTTTGAAAGATTATTTACAAAAACTCGATCAGATGTTGCAAACAAATAGTAAGCTTCTGCGTAAGCTTTCGGCGAGGTATTTTTAAGCCAGCTTCGAACATTGTCAATCTTTAGTAAATCATAAGGGCTGGTTTTATTTTTAAACCACCTTTCAAGTGTTTGGCTAATATTAGGTATTTGTTGAGATTGAAAGACATCTTTAGCCCTCATAATTACACTATCTTGTGCTTTTTTAGTTCTTTTAAAGACAATATTTATGGGAATGAGTGTGTCAACTTTTTTAGGATGCCTTAATGCAAATGCAACTGCAATCAGCGCTCCCATTGAGTGCCCAATTAATGAAAAGCTTGAGACCCCTATCTCATTAACAAGATTGTTTAGTTGGTTTACATAGTCTTCTAGGCTGAGTTTATCCTTTTTGAGCAAGCTTTGTCCATGACCTAAAAAGTCATAAGTTATTACGCGATAATCTTTTGAAAAATGTTCAACTTGAGGCTGCCATATTTCTCCACACATTCCAACACCATGAATAAAAATCAATGTAGCTGGAGCGTCTCCAAAAGTTTTGTACGCTGTACCATCTTTATCAAAAAAAGAGGGCGTATCTGAATAATTGCTTACTTCAAGGTCTTTCACAAGTCAGTCCATTAATAAATGTTTGTAAAATATACTTTCAGGGCACACACCTTTTTCTCTCACTGCCTGCCGACTTGAGTAATAAGAAATATAGAGTATTAAATGTTGCATGTCAAGGTACAAATATATGCAATTTTTTTAATAATATAGCTTATTATCTAAATAAAAATGACTTATTATCTAAAAAATGTTTAAAAAAAGGTAATTTTAGCTATTTTTATGTATAAAAACATCGTTTTAACTTAAAAATAGCTATTTTTATGAAAATTACTGTATTTATATCAAAAAATGTCATTAAATAGTGTTTTTAACTCATCATTTATGAAGCAATCTATAACTAGGTGGTATCTATCAATATTACTATTATTGCTGACGGAATGAGGTTTAGTAACGTCAAGGTAGTAGTAATGGCCTGTTTTTAGATTAAATAACTCACCTTTTGAATCATTTTCATTTTCATAAAAAGTAAAAATAACATCATCATTGGTTCTAATAGGAATGTGAAGCCTGGCAATCTTTTTATTTTTAATATCATCATCTATGTTGTCTGTATGCTTTTTAAGGGTCTTGCCTGCAACTAATTTCGTAAATCGAATTCTTTCAAAATCACAAGGCAGTTTTGAGATCATCTCACGAATTGGATTCATAACAGGTTCATTGCATAGCGATGTCCAATGTAATTGTGTATCAACCTTTACTTTAGTTTTTACAAAACCTGGTTTGAATATATCTGATGGATTTGGGCCAAATCCATGAAGAGAGACAGCTGTCCAAATATTATTGTTTTTATAAGGCTCTATTTGCGTTAGCAGTTGAAAGTTCATTTCATCGAGGTAGTCTGCAACATCTGATAAATCTCCATTATAGGGCTCTAAGGTGGCTACAAATCTACTCATAACACCCTCATATTTTTTACCATCTTTGTAGATACTTTCTGATACTTTCTGATACTTTCTGATACTTTCTGATACTTTCTGATACTTTCTGATACTTTCTGATATTTTTTTACCCATCTTCATCCCAATTAGTACATTTAC
>Ga0209482_1002510_pt1 | contig 11337 bp, 14 predicted proteins | sample CoawatmetaG10DNA_FD_187512 | JGI IMG/M metagenome (GOLD analysis project Ga0209482, IMG submission 187512) | Marine microbial communities from the West Antarctic Peninsula - Coastal water metaG104-DNA (SPAdes) (version 2) | ecosystem: Environmental > Aquatic > Marine > Coastal ...
TCTTTCTTTCGATAGTCATAGTTTAGCCCATCCCAACAACAGCAGTCCCGTACCAGATGGTTCCACCATCAATCGTTGTGAAGAATAGTACATCCACTCCAGCAGCAGTTAAGGTAGGTGCAGTAGCAGCAGGCCAATCTACGCTTGTAGGCCATGTGACTGTCGCACTACCGCCATTCGTAACGATCATGGTAAATGAACCCGCTGAACCGCTCGCTGGAGGGTTAGTAAATGTTAGTGTCTGTGCGCCCGATATAGTCTTTGTCTGTACGTTACCTAATGAAAGGTCTACAGCGTTAGCGGCCATTGCCACCTTGGTTTCTGCATAATCTTTAAGAACTGGGCGTTGGACGATCTGGTCAGCCATATTGATTGAAGCGGAACGTGTTTCTGCAACGTCTGTCTTAGATGTATCAGCGTCATACGCTTGAATCGTTGAGCCTATGTCACTAGAAGTCAAGAATCCGCTTGCTGGTGGGTACTGAGTAACCGAACTAATCTCACTTGGGGCAACAGACCAATCACCAGCCGTTGAACCCGTTTGAACCTTTATGCGACCTAGGTAGCGTATGGGTACTGTAGTTCGCGCGGTAGTAGAGTATAGAGTGGCGTCTAAATCTGAGGTTGAGGATAATGCAACGCTGGTCTGTAATGTGTTGTCGTCCTTGATAGAACCGGAAAGTCCTATCTCTAACGTACCTGAGTTATTGATACCGTAGACATAAATGAAGTCTGAGGCGCTGTTAGCAAAACCCAGAGTGGCACCTTGAGGTACTGCAACACTGACTGCGCCGGTAGTAGACACAGCGGTTCGTGTACCTGTCGCAGCAGTTGAGTTACGGAAAGAGACTTCAATCCCGGTCGTACTGGTTGCGTTTGCCCCTGCGCTAGTCTTCAACGCTACTGTCAGTACATTAGAGGCTACACTCGCGGCAATGGATAAGATACCTGACTCACCTTGCAGGGCTTTTAGGTCTGCAACAGCCTGCGTGAAGTTATCACGGACAGATTGCGTGGTTGCTGCGCCCGAAGCGGGTTTTGATACATCAATTTGAGAACTCATTGTTCTTTTCCTATATTAGATTGTGACTCCGGGGGCAGGAGAAATGAGAGAGACCCCCGGCGCCACAAAAACGTTTACATCCTAGAACACCGGGCTTAAATAAAAGGTTAAGTTTCTAGTAGTGATTGCAATGTTCCCATTGTACTTGGTTAACACTATGGATTCCAAATTTGGTACTTGTATTTCCTGCGGGTGGTCTACGTCGGCAATAAACTCGACTATCGACAGACTCGCAGTAACTACATTAATCGTTCTTCCAACGTGTGCTGCAAATACACTTGAGGTAATGCTAGGTGTATTTATAATCCCAATCGCAGGACGTGTAATACTAGCAGTACCCGTAGTTGCAGTTAACACTACTGTATCCGGTACTATTGGTGGCCTAACCACCAAACCATTAAAGCTACTAATGGATACAGAGGCTGTAGTCGCACGGACTACAAACCGTTCTATGATTGCGTCAAACTCAGTAAACACTAATGAGTCCGTTGTTGCTTCAAAGATATACCCTATATCAAATAGAGTTATACCTAGATCCCATGTTGTCGTACCACTATCCCAAGACGTAATTGTGTCTGCGCTTAGGTAATCAAAACGTGTAGCGCCACCATCCCAGTTAGTTGCGCCACCATCAAATAGCGTTTCGACTTCAATAGTCATAGACGCCTCTTATGCTAGGGTGAATATGCCTGAAGCATTAAACGTTACAGTAATGTCTCCGTCAACTAGGCTAATCGCTGAAGTGCCGTTACCGGTCATATCCATAAAGCCAATAGCACGTTTGCCTGAATCTGTATCATTGTACAGGATAGCTGTCTTAATGGTAGCTGGACCGGAAGCGTGTTGTGTCCAAGTTGCAGGATTATCTGCATCAAAGGTTACGGTGCCTGAAGAATCCACTACCGAACCATTAGCGCACGCATTACCGCCCGAGGTATAGTTGGTTCCCGAGACTTCACTAGAACTGAGGTTAGTGCTTCCGCCTGCACCCCAACGGGGATCAGACGCGGTTGCAGCAACCGTAGGTGTGCCGCCCGCTTGGAGCGTAGTAAACGCTAACTTTAACGAGTCAGTTTCTAGGTTATGATACCCTTCAGCCATATCGACTTTAAACTGATTAAATAATGCAAATGTACCTTGGGCCATAGCCTGCCACCTTAACTAAAATTATGTGAGATATTACCGTAGTAATCCGTACCATCAAAGTAAAGACCTACAATGTCTAGTGAATTACCGCCGGGACTTAAACTTGGCACCACGCCTTGTACCCATTTAACAGAACTGGGCCAAGTAACACTCCGGTTACCTGTTGAATCCTGTATGACCTTTAATAACAAGCTGGTTGGGCCTGAAGGGTCAGTGAAAGTAATTGTGCCTGTACTACTTAATGTAATACTTTGCTTGTTCTTCTTAGACCAATCAATGGCTAAGGTCGTGTTGCCTAGTTCAGCATCAAAGAATAACGTTGTTGTTATCTTAATGTCCGTGACTGCTTCGTTTCCGTTACCTTCAAAGAATCCCATAGTTACGCCCTAGAAGCAAAGTTATTGCCGCCCCATTCTACCATATCGGAAGAACGCTGTATCATAGAAAGGGCGCCCATAAACTTACGTTCCCATACGGATTCCATATCGGGGTCTTTTAAATAGATAGCGGCTTCTGCCAACGCACCGAAAAGAATGAGGTCAGGAGATTGATCTGTTAAATAATTCGTTTGGTTATTGTCCGACAGGGCCGCTAATTGTTTGTAGTAGTATAGCTTAATTGTGTACTGGGCATTGGGAAAAGGGGCAACAATAAGTTCTTGACCTATCCGTGCCCAATCACTAGGAACCGAAGATCCTTTGTTGTTGGTGTTAGCATTGGCTTGAACTTCACCGTAGGGTCTACGGGTGAGTTGTATGGTCTTTGAATTCCCCTCAAGAATTAAATCTCGCGCTTCAAGGAAGTCGCTAGGGATATTCGCTTTACCGGTCGTTGTACTGATATTAAGTGAAGTCGTAACTTCTAAAGACGGTACCCGCAATACGCGATAGATTCGGGCTTCGGCTAGACGAATAAAGTCCGGGATGGTCGAAGTAAGATCTTCCCGGTTTACCCATGTGGCTACCGCAACCTTTAGGTCAGCGTAATTGCTTAGTGACATTATAAATACCGTCCTTCAAGTGTTCGTAGATAAGCATAGTCTGGATCATGTAGCTTACGCATTAGTCGCTTCTGGTGGTCGTCATTAAAGACGTCCAACCCTTCTTCTCGCAACCATTTTTCAATTATTACTAAAGGTATAGAGGCCATTTTACGCATTGGGGCTTTTTTGTCAAATGAGCCTGATGTAGCCTGCGCTTTATTTTGCTCTAGGTATGGGTTTACATCTTGTACGGTCTCTATAGTCATACGATCTTCAGATTCGTCGTAATGTCCTATGTACCTTACATCCCCATTAGCATCAAGTTCGCGTCTGTTCTTTTCCATCTTTTCTCTCCAAAACATAAAAAAGGGGGTAGGCGATTAAGCCTACCCCAAACCACTATGAAGTAGTTAAGTCAGCGACCAAGCCAGAGGCTTTTTCGTTGTTACAACGTAGAGTGTATTCAACGATCATCGCTTTCTTCTCAGAGTCGCCTGTACGAGCAAGGTCGATCTGATGGAAAGGACGTAGGAAGTCAATACCCCACATATCCATCTGCAATGCGTAAGCAGAGCGTGAACGGCTGAAGCGGTTAGGAACCACTTTCAAGGTGTGGAAATCGCCAACGTAAATGTCTACGCTGTTGATAACTTTTAGGCTTTCGTTCCGGCTGTTAACATCGGTTGCGTTACCAGTAAATGCTGATACTGCGCCCTTGTTAAATGCACCAACCATAAGTGTACCCGGGTTGCCGCCTTGAGCATAAGCACTAGACAATGCAGAGGTCAACATGGCTTCAGTAAAGGCACGTTGAGTACCGTCGGTACGAGCGTTAGAACCATCACCTGTTGGAGAAGCACCGTTAGTACCAAAACTATCGTTAGTAGCAATCCAAGACTCAACAGAACCAAGTTCTGCGGCAGTAGTAGAGTTACCTGTAACTTTAGCGTTGTTCACACCGATTAAGGCGTTTTCCATATCACGCTTCAATTCTTTAGAACGCTTGGCCATTTGGTAAGCCATTTCACGCTTGCGACCGGCGCGGTCAACTGCTTCCAGAGTACCAGCAATAGTAACTGCCTTGCTAGAGATTTGAGTACGGTTGTTGATACGGGTAGTAGCGGCAACTGCACCACCAGAGATATCGTCACCGGAGATTTGTGCGTTATTTGCTACAGCGGTCAAATCGTCTGTTTGCCACTCATGTAGAGTGTTGCTTGCTGAACCCTTCTTAATACCATTCATAAATGGGGTTTCAGTAGGAGCGATGTTAAAGATCATATCGGATAGGTCTTCTCTATTACCGATTGAATCGTATTGGTCGAACGTGTTCGTGGGTTGTGCCATGATAATTACCTTCTAAATTAAATTTGTGTTAAAGCATATCCATAAATGCCGCTGCCGCATCATCGACAGAGCCGGACTTTCTGGCACGGGAACGAAGATCTGCTGAACGCTTAGATTCTTTTTGTGATGTGGAGACAGGTTTACCGCCTTTCGCTACTCGTCGCACTGCTTTGGCCTTTTTCTTAGATACTAGATCCTTTCCAGAACCTTGCATCTCGTCATAAAGACGTGCCTTGTGCATGAGTAAAAGGGCGCGACTATCTGCTAGGGAACCTAGCTCTTCGTCACTGTAACCTATTTGTTTGGCATAAGAAGCAATGTCACCTTGAACTGCTTTCTTAGACTCAGGATTTCCCCAACCATCAATTTTATCTACGAGCTTCGCATCTTCTTCCGCAAGGTATCGTTGCATTTGTACACCGAAATCTTGCTGCTGTGCCTGCGCTAACCTGTTCTGTTCTTGCTGGTGCGATTGTATACGGGACGCAGCTTCACGCTGTTCCTCACGCATCATCAAATACTTCTCAGGTTCATACTCTTTCAGATCAGCCCAATCAACTTTGTTGAACTTTTCAAGTTCACCATTGTTGCTGTTCTGTTGCTGTTGGAGCATGGACATTACTTGTTGACGTTCTTGGGTGAGAAGTGCTTTTTGCTCTTCAATGCCCTTTCGATCATCAGCTAATGACTGCGTTTTCCGAGTATAATCAGACTGTCTTTGGTAGCCTCGGATAAGTTCGTCTTGGTTAACCTCAGTGTCTTCACCGTCGATAGATACATTAAAAACGTATTCTTCTTCGGTTTCATCATCTTCAGGTTCCTGTTCGGAACGTTCGTCTTCTACTTCGTACTCGTCTTCTTGGTTCTCAGATTCGTCAACATCCTCGTCAACTTCTTCTGTAGACTCCGCTACATCTTCGGCTCTTTCATCTTCGGCGGTTGTAGCGAGATCGCTATCCAGAAGGTTAAAGAATTTTTGCTCGTCTGATACTTCTTGAGTTTCCGGGGAATTGTTCACTTCAGACATATTACTCTCCCATTATTATCGTTAAAAAATCATTTGTCAAATATTTACTTATCATTTGACTCTAATTGTATTTTAGCCAGCTTTCCAGTATCTATCATAGAAACTAACCCCGCTTTAAATTCATCCGCTGCTTTGAGCATTAGGAATAAAAATTCTCTCTCTTCAGTCCCCCCATAAATGCCGGTGGTTGACCAACGATGTAGTATGTTAGCGCGAACGGATTCAAAGGATTCATTGAATAAATCATCCTCCAGAATCCCCTTCGCGTTTTCACCCCTAGCTCTCTCTTTCTCTAAACTCATACTTGGTTATCCTATTTTAACTGCTCTACCTTGTTCTTTCTCTAGCATCAACTCTTGCTCTTTCAAGCGTAAGTCAGCTAGCTTCAACTGTAGCTCTGCCTCGCGGATCTGCTTCTGGAACGCAATGTCTTCAATGCGGGCTTGGGCTTCTGCACCCTTAACCTCAAGTTCCTGTTGCTTGATCTGCATTTCCATCTGATCTTTCTGCTGCTTACGTTGCAAGTCTGCAATTTCAAGCTGCATCTTCTGCTCTTCTGGACTTGGGCCTTGCTCTTCTTGTGGAGGAGGTGGAATCTGAGACACGTCGGTTAAGAACGATTCAGTGTTCTTATAGCCCATATTCTTTAGCTTCTCACGCATCAAGTTAAACGCGTTACCCGGTGTAGCAACTGGCATACCCATATTCTGGAACATGGCTAGGTCTTGGGTGATAGAGGTTAAGTGAATCAACTTCTGATCCTTGTTACCATTACCTAAACCCACTGATACTGCCATATCATAACGTTCTTTCCACTGGCTAGGATCAACTTCTTGGAACTCTCCGCGTAGGCGGAAGATCTTTTGTTGGTCTTCGTTCTGTAGGACTAACTTATGGATTGCACGGAACAGGTCACGAACACCGGTCTCAGCAAATACTCTGGCAATCATCTGTACACGCTGTTGAGCGGCAGACATAACCTGAGTAACAGCCATTGATGCAGTATTAGACCCTAGTGCTTTATCATCAAGCCCTTGGGAGATCTTAGATACTCCTGTACGTTCTTCCCGTACATGATCCACATAACCTAACATCTGGAACGCTTCAGGAGGTAGGCTTGGGGTATCTAAACGTGATACCGCACCTTGTACCTTCTGGCGGACAATACCTAATGGGCGACTTGTTAGCAGGTCGTCTAGGTTCACCATACCGTCGATAACCGCGTACTTGCCGTTGTTATGTAGGTTGATGTTGTCCAGCATAGAGCGCATTAAGTTAGACTTTAGCTCTTGAATGTCCATCACAAGATCCGCAACACTACGGCCATAGAACTTGTGAGGCATTAGGATAGGGCAGATTGATGTAATTGGTATTTCATCAATCTCTTCGTTAACTAAATGAACCTTACCTGCACGGATAATCTGACGTAGTTCGGCAATACCGTCGCCGTCATAGTCCACACGGATATAAAACTCTTCAAGACGAACGCGCATCATGGCTTCGTCTTTACGTTCTATACCAAGGTTTACTGGGTCTGTACCATCGGCAGAGAATCGAGCTAGGTGTTCTGGTGAAGTCTCTAGGTCTTCCATGCTTTGGGTAGACGCTTCGATCACCTGCTTGATCTTCTTCTCTGATATGCCCATATCCCGTAGATCAGACACCGTTACATCACTTGGCTGGTGGCGGATAAAGTCAGCATCTTTGATGGACTTCGCACGGCGAGAAATCGTAATTTCTTCTGGTGGGATGTTCTCAATGACTAGCTTTCCGGACTTTTCAGTACGGATAACAACCGCTTCATCAATAATGACGACGGTGGTTGGCATACCCGTATTGGGGTCGATTGATTCTTCTTCACTAACCGTCTGTTCAACCAATTCCACATCAGGGTTGGTTAACAGCATTTCCAGTTCTTGCTCAGAAAGGTTCTCGTAAGTCTCACGGGTTTCCTTTACTGAATCGTCCCAGTAATGCTTGACAAAGCCAGTCTTCTGGATCAACGCGTCTTTGAACCAATTGTGTAGGATCTTGAATCCATCCACCTTGCGCTCAAACAAGTAGTTGATATACTCTGTCTCTTGTTCTGCGGCAGCAACGTCTTCTGGCCCTTGGGCGTCGAAGGTTACCGTGCGGTCACCGGAAGCAAATATCTCCATGAGGTTCGGCATGATCCACTCGACGGTATCCTGCACGTCACGACTGACATACGCAGACTTACCTTCGGCTTCATTACCAAACGGCTCGCCTAGATAGAACTTCATGGCGTCGGCGCGTTGAGTTGATAGCTCAGAACCCGCGTAGCCAACAGACTCGTTGGATAACTCGCTTAAAAGAGCATCTAATTGGTGTTTATCCATTTTTTCTGGCATATCAAACAATTCCTAAATTCGGATAACTAATCTTCCCGGAATGTCGCTTATAACCCGACATACCCGGAACTTCTGCAAAACGTAATGACCCGGACGCATAACGCGTGGCGGACATAGCATCATCAAATAATTTTACAATCTTACCATCCTGACGGTGGTATTGCGAAAATTCATCCCACCATGGTTTTAAATGGCTGAATACTTTAAAACGACCTGACTCCATTCGGGCCAGCATATCCATAATGCCTGCCTCAACAGAGTTACCGCCTGACCCTTCCATCTGGCCCGGTGCGGGGGAGTTTGTAAAGTGGAACGGCAGCATATTCACCCCCTCGTTCCGATACTGATCCGCAAGGCTAATGCCCGATCCACGCTCATGTGTATACCCGTCATGGGGCCATACGAGCGGTATGTCCATGCCGTGCGACTTAATGGCAGACGCATGAATCGGTATGATTGTCTTCTCTTGTTTATACACGTCATAAACAAAGATAATGTCCGAGTCTCTATCCCAAGCGATCCATACCACTGAGGTTGGGTGATCCCAACCGAAGTCCAAGGCCGCAATACGGGGCCAGTGAGCAGGTAGATCAAACGCATCCACACGAATACGATCCGCGTCGATGGGAAATACAAGGCCAGAACCAAATACTGGTATACCTCTTGCTCGCATATCGCGCTCATGGGGCATATACACCGACAATAGCTGCTCTTTAACCTCTTCAGACAAGTGAGGACAATCATCCCAACCTGCCTGCTGAATAGATTGACCTTTCTTCCGGTCGTTCATGAACATGTGGACTACTGGCGTCATACCCGTTTCCGGGGTAAACGTCATATACAAGTAACCCCCAGTATCCGCTGTACGGGTAATACACTGTGAAAATATGTCGTACTTCGGTTCTTCATCTAACCAAATGAGGTCAAGGGCACTGCCCATGAACTTCTCAAAGCCCATCTCATAGGACAAGAAGCCTAGTCGTGAGTTGCCGTCGTACTTGCCTTTAGCATTATAGTGCTTAACAATGACCGACTGTATCGCATTAGGGATACCGGGCAGGCGCGTTGTATCTACAATGCAATCCAAAGGTATAGCGCCCATCCCTTTACGGGTTGGGTCGTCCGGCTGGCCTAATAGCTCCATCTGCACAATATCGCGTGTCTTGGAGTTAGATACCCCGGCAGCCCACGCATTAATCGGCTTATCGTAACGTCTACCTTCCCACCAATCAGGGTATAGCCCTGTTAGATGGTAGCTCATGGCGGCTGCGCCAGTGAACGTCTTGCCTGTCCGGTTACCGGCCATTAATAGGCTCTGTGCGTTAGCATTACTTGACGCTAGAAACTCTTTTTGCCACTCGTAAGGTTCATAGTCGTCAATGACCGTGTGGGCCTTACGGAACGCCTTTTCCTTTAACAGATTTAGTAGGCGCTCTTTATCTTTTACACTTAGCTTTTCAATATCCAAGGCTCTCTCCTCCTTAAAAATTTAGGGTGTCTAGCCAACAATTTTAAGCTGTGGGCCAGCCAATTTAATAAGATCTTTAATCTCTTGGTTCATTTCTTTAGAGTCCAGATCCTTCTCAGACACATCATTGGTCTCGATCTGTATCGCTTGGTCGTAACCCGCACGGGATAGAATGTCTTTTAGCGCGTTTAGGCGCACGGTGTCAGAGGCCGAATTACGGGCCAACTCAACCATCTCCTTAACGGCCCATGGTACATGAGTACCGATCTTAATGTACACCTCAGACTGAATATGGTGACGCAATTCTTTTAGCTTCTTGCTGGCGTTGCCCCGAACCGGCTTATAGCCTGCTTCTTTATGTGCCTTTATATGGTCGCCATGCTCCATATACGCATCAACAAAACGCAGTTCTTGGGTGTTCAGTTCGTGTAACTTGGTCATTTTAGCCATGGGTTTATTCCTTAAATACTGCGCCACCGAGGTAATACCCGATCACGGCACTTGCAAACATTCGCACTTCTTCGACATAAACAATACCGCCCGCTAGGGTGATCCATTCAGTCTGCTTTTGGCCCCCTGAAAAAAATAGGAAGCTCCATGTATCGTCAATGATTCGTGGCATATAAACAGGTACATCTAATAGGGCACCGCCGATCACGGCCATGACCATTATACCTAACATCACACTCACAATCATCCGGCGGATTAACGCGCTGCCAGCCGACTCGTCCTTACGGGCGGAGGCAATGGCTTTCTGTCTCATGTTGTATTGCTGGGTTAACTGGGAGAACTGTTCTTGCTTATTCTTCTGGTTGACCGCGATCATCTGGAAGATAAAACGCATCGCTGCGCCGCCTGCAAGGGAAATAAGTTCAATCATGTTTAGGAATTCCCCTAAAAAATTTCAATACGCGATTATTACACACTCTGTGAATACCATCAACTGTATGCGGCTGTCAACTCCCCCAAAATAAATTGGGTGAGTGTACAGGACGTTTTCAGGGTTATTCGGAAACCCTGAACATTTAGTATATTAGGGTTTAATGATGTAGAAGGTGAAAACTCCTCCGCTGTGGGGAATAGACTATCCCTATATTACCACTGACGGTTTTTTTGCCCCGGGGGTCTTAAATCCCGACTTTGCACCACGCCTGACTATAAATGATAGTGAGTACTCACTATACCTGACACCGTGTCAGTCGTGACAGACCGGGGCGTTGCATAGTGCCAGGTTAATAGAGTGCCGGGCGTATTAGTCGTTTGAGTTCTGAGCGATGGAAGCGTGTGGGTGTATAGGAACTATTATAACGCCTATACCCTTAGACATATCACGCATTAGTTTTTCTATTGATGCACATTAGTTTATCTAATAAGTTTTTGTTTAGCATTAGTTTTTCTAATGTATACCATTAGTTATCAATGCCTTACTATATACGCATGATCTGTTTTGTAGTGTGTCGCATTTAGGTACGTTGTTACCGCATACAAGTAAATGGTATTGAGCTGGTTTGCTATACTGGTTTCAAGTTACACAATACTGAAACAAGGAAACAGCAAAATGAATACATACGGAATCAACTGCGAATACCAAGGGTATATGGATACGTCCAATACCTTACATGGTGCCAAACTTCAAGCTACTAAAGAGGGCTATTACAATGAAGTCTATGTGCGCTACAACAATGGATACCATGTGGAACTGGTATCCACCAAGGTAGATAACAAATGGGTCGATGTGTACCCAACAAGCAAAAAGGATAATGTAAAATGAACAGCTCAGAACTAAAGTATCAATATGAGACTAACAACCCGCAAGGGTTCTTTTTCACTCGAGACACTATGAAGTTTTTCGGCGATACCATGCGGAACTATGGCGTCGTTAACCATGGCTCGCATTATGAGTTATGGCGCAAGCGCCCGGTAAATGGTGGG
>Ga0209482_1002511_pt1 | contig 11332 bp, 1 predicted proteins | sample CoawatmetaG10DNA_FD_187512 | JGI IMG/M metagenome (GOLD analysis project Ga0209482, IMG submission 187512) | Marine microbial communities from the West Antarctic Peninsula - Coastal water metaG104-DNA (SPAdes) (version 2) | ecosystem: Environmental > Aquatic > Marine > Coastal ...
ATGCTTATATCTTAGATAAAAATCATGACGAGGTTATAAACGAAGATGATAAGCTAACTAAGGAAGACAGAGAGATGATTGCTAAGAACTTAGCCGACGATCCAGACTTAGATGAACTTAGGAATGACTTACTAAAAGAGTACTTATCGTCACATGTAGAAAAGAGCTGGAATAAGGCTCATAATGCTGTAGTCGCTGCTAACCCAGTTAGTAAACCCAATCAGGATTACGATTATGACTCCAGCATAACCGATTCTACATGGACAGCGAAGGCAATATAATATAATTCTAAACACAACATAATAACTAGTCTATGACAAGTAAAATTTACCGCCTTAGTGATGGCAATAAAGTAAGAGTTAGTGAGGAACAAATAAACACAGGTTGGGTTGAGGCTCACCCTGACGCTGTTCTTATTTCTGAACCTGAAGTAAAACCAAAAACAGACACTACAGAAAAGGAAGAAACTGTAGCCCCAATAGTGGGAAAGAAGGACGACAAGACAGAGGGTGTGAGTGTGGAGTCGAATACAGAAGCACCAGTAATAGAGGAATCGAAAAACCTAGCGGTGAATACGGAGTTAGATTCGGACGATGGTTCCTCGGGCTCACAACCGACTGACGTTAATTCAGCAGTAGAACCCGTAGTAACCGAAGTGGAGATGGACGAATCAACTAGGTTGATGAATGCTTATCAAAACGAGGGTGAAAGTAAAGCTGACTTCTACACTAGGGTGATGCCAGTTGTAGAGACTAGCAGTGAGTTAGTAGGTGGCGGTCATGGTTCCAGTTTTAACATGGAGACAACTAACACAAGTATAAACGGTATCACTAAGATTGGTAATAACTACGGAACCTCACCTAAGTACTTAAATAGTAATAACGAACCTGCTTCGGCGGAGGAGATAGCTTCCTTCGAAGAGCTAGTTATACTAAACGATTTACACACAAGAGCATTAAATATAAATTCTAAGAAAACCGGGGATTACTCAAACGACTCTGACACAAAAACCGTTAACTCTATAGGCAACGATTGGGAGGAGCGCAATAAGAGAATTGAAGTTAAGGATAGGTTAGGACTGGAAATGAAGGAAGAGCCTTTAGATCCTGTTTTAAACCAAAACTACCAAGCTCAAATAGAATGGAAGCAACAGCAGTATGTTGATGGGTTAGCCAAATATTCGGCTAAGTCAAATGCTCAGCTAAACACAGATTACAACGAAGAGTATGGAAGCTTGGTTGATAATGTACTACCAGGTATACAAGAACAAGTGTACGGTGAGTACTCAGAGCAGATTGAAAGCATTAAGAGTAAACTGAATGGGGAGTTTGATTTAAAGCTAGCTGATAAGCAAGAGTCTCTTCTACCTAAGTATCAGAAATTAGCTGATGCTACCACAAGCCCAGAGGAGTTAGCTCTAGTTAATAAGCAATATAATGAGGAATTAAGTGCTTGGAACAAGATAGAGTCCGACAAGGTTCAAGCTGCTTTTGATACCACGATAAATGATACTTTTGGTGGTGAGATAAAGGATAAGGTGAACGCTGGCATACGAGCTAACGAAGAAGTGGTAGCCCTAAACGAAGGGTGGCAAGTTAAGTTTGATGATGCCCAGCAGGATATATTTGACAGCTACAGAGAAAACTTCAAACCAACCTCTAGTCACTTCAGCGAAGAAGACTTTAACCGTATCGGTACAGAGTTAGATGCAATGGGTGGAGCGAATGCTACTGGTACTGAGAAGAAGTACATGTTGCACAAGATATTATCGGAACTTGAGGAAGTTCAAGGTGGTACACCTGAAGAGGTAGAAGCTATAAAGAATGAGTACTGGAACCACTTCTATGATAAGCTATCTACTAGACCTGTTATAGATGATAAAACTGGGAGACCAGTTATAGACCCTAATACGGGTGAAGTTGTAACGGAGATGACTCAGTTCGCTATGAAAGATATAGCTTCAGCTACTTTAACAGCAGCTGAGGAGGTTTACGATAGAGAAGCCAAGAAGTTTAGGAAAGACAACTTCATCTACACGCACCAGCATCACATGGATGCAGCGGTGGATCGTGCTGTGTTTGAGAGCAACCCAGGGCTTGAATTAGCTTTGAAGAATTCTAGACAAGTAATAGATAACCCTGAGTTCGAACACCCTGCTGGAATAGTTAATTTCTTCAAGGGAGTTGGATCGCTAGAGGGTCACAAGTATATACCATTCGTAGGTGGGTTCATAGACTTAGGAAACTCAGCTGAATTACTGATGCTAGCTAACAAGGAGAATAAAACCCCTATGGAAGAGCAAGCCCTTCAGATGCATATGATAAAGAATCAATCCGACCAACAGGTTAGGAAACTATCTACAGCATACAATGCAGGTGCTATGGCAGGTGAATCCCTACCTTTCATGGGAGAGATGATACTCACTAGCGGTATATACTCAACTACAAAGTTAGCAGTGCAGAGGGGTGTTAAAAAAGCTCTAACAAAAGCTATCAATAAAAAGGTTAAGAAGAAGGTGGCAGGAATGCGGTTCAAGAAGGGTACTAGCGAGATGTTATTTGTACCAAAGGGAACTAGCTACGAAGTTATAGATAAAGTCGGGGACTTTGTAGGTTTTATAGCAGCATCAGCAGCTCAGACTACTGCTAATCCGCAAAGGTATATTACAACCACACTAGACAGGATGACTCCTGAGATGAGTTATGCTTACACTAATGGAGCGGATGATATGATAAGTCAACTAGACCTAGCCATAGAGGTTGGTAGTAAAGATAATAAAGCCCTAGGAGATGGCGAAGCTTTCCCTGTAGCTTTCGCTAAAGCATTTGGACTTACTTGGTCTGAGTATGCTACGGAAAGAATGGGAGAGATGCTACCTGGTATTGGTAAAAGTATCATGTCTAAATTCCCTAAAGCTCAGGAGACTCTAAAGAGAATAGCTCTCGGTCGATACCTACGAAAAATGGGGTTCGATAAGTCTGAAGCTTTCAGTCATTTCACTAAGAACCAAGTAGGTTGGAATGGTTTACTTGGAGAGATCTCTGAAGAGATGATCAACATACCCCTATCTAATCTAATAGTAGGAGATGACTTATCTACAGGGTTTGAGGAGCAGGGAATGAAAGAGATGTTTATTAGTATAGCAGCATCATCACTTGCTTTTGGTGGTGGTAGCGTACTACATAATAAGATCTCAGGGCAGAAAGCTCCAGGTTACTTCGTCGATAACCAAAGGTTTGAGAGTGAGAAGAGCGCTTTGAAGCACCTGAAGCAAATGAAGAAAGATGGTACTCTAGATGAGAACGTCGACATAGAAATCACCAATGACTGGGTAGCTTATGATCATGTATCTGAGCTACTTGAATCCTCAGGTCTAAGCAATAAGGTGATAAAAACCGGAGGTAGAGGAGTATCTATGGGGGATATAGTTGCTAGTGAGGTTGAGATACTAAATGAGCTATCAGCTGAGTCTAGGAACGAAGTAGAAGTCATAGATAATAATATTAAAGAGTTAGAATCTAAGAAGGAAGAGATAAACCAGAGAGAAGGTACGCACGGTGGGGAATTAGCTTTGGTTAACAATGAGATAGCAGACTTAAAGAGTAGGAGAGATGCCGTAGTTAAGGATGTCAAAGATGTTATAACAACTAGGAAGAAGACCAAGGCTTATGTTGATGGTTTAAAGAACTTAAAAAGCGTACTAGGGGAAAGTAAATATAATGAAATTGTAACTGAAGCTCAAGACAAGACTGAGGCTAAGGCTATGATGACCGAGGCTGTTGTACAGCAATTAGGTTTAAACGAAGTAGATGGCAAGTACTTTAACAGCAATGGGGAGCAAGTTGATATTAGTGAAGCTGTGGATGGTAGTATGGGAGCTCATGGTGGCTTCTATATAGATCCAAAGACAGGTAAGAGGCACATAGTAATAAACAAAGAAGCGGCACTAGAAGGAATGGGTGCCAACGTTGCTGGTCACGAGTTCTTACACTATGTCTTAGCTGAGACACTGAGCTCACACCCAGAGCTTAAGATGGCTTTTGGTGAAGCACTACTTAGTCATGTTCAGAACCTAGACCCTAGACAAATAAGGGATACTGGGTTTAGGAATAGAGTTTTAACATACCAGAAAGATCAAGGCACGGTTGTATCTATGGAGGAGACTTTAAACATCCTAGCTGATTCAATGGCTAATGGTACTTATAAGTACAATGAGACAGCATTAACTAAACTAGGTGACGTAATAAGAAGGGTTTTGTCTAGCTTTGGTGTGGTAGTTAAGTTTGAGACGGGTAGAGATGTATTTAATTTTGTAAAAGATTATAATAAAGAATTTGCTAGCGGTAAGCTTAGTAAGGGTATGAAAGCCACTATAAAGAGTGGTGGTAAGATTGGAGGAGAAGTAGAAGCTAGATCTAAAACTGTTGACTTAGCTGAGGTTGAATTGAGTGATGACATCAGAGATATGTTAGCTGAGGCTGGTATATCTCTATCTGTGGATAATATATATGATGAGTTAGGTTCAGATGATTTAGTTCAGATCATAGAATCACCAAGTACTACAGCTGATCAATTAGCATCGGCAAAGGAAGCTTTAAGTAAGAAGTCCAATGCGACACCTAGTCAATTAGAATTAGCTAGAGTCATTAAGCCTAAGAAGTCTGACCCTAAAAAGCAAACTCCAGAAGATTTGGTTAGGGTTATAAAATCTAAAGACTCTTCGGCTAAAGAGAAAGCAATTGCAAATGAATCACTAATAAAGCAGTTTGATTTACTAGCATTAAAGGCTTTGAATTACCATACTGAGAAAGGTGATATATCTAGAGATGAAGTCTTGTCAGCAGCAAGAGAATACCTACCAGGTATAATAAAGAGGTTTAACCCTGAGACAGCCAAGTTCTCTACTTTCGTAACTAGTAACATGGCTCCGAAACAAGCGGTTATATATGAAGGCACTAAGGATATATTCTACGGAACAGAAACTAAAAGTATAGACACAGAGGAAGCTAAGCAGGTTGAGGATACATCAGCTACGTTTGAAGATAACTCTAGTACTCCCACTAAGCAGAAGCCAAAGATAGATATACTTAAATTTAGTACTGTAGACAGAGTTATTGACAAGGTGAAGAAAATGGTCAACGTAGAGACTGGAGATACTTTTAAGCAAATCATATCAAAGTATGCTGGTAACATCGGGGAGTTAGTATTCGACATAGCTGGTGATAAAATAATGAAAGGTGGAGCTAATTTAACGGCTGTCACTACATACGAAAAGGGTATGCCGTCTCCAGCTGAAGCCCAGAATATACAGAGATTCTTTAATGCTCCTGAGAACATGGGTAAGTTTATCAAAACTCTACCATTACACAATGTTACTGAAGCTACGGCTGATATAAATAAGATTGGGGAGAATATAGATGTATCAAGGGATGTACATGGTGTAGCCATAGGTTTGAAAGGTTTACCTATGGATTATTTCTATGAGAATTATATTGATCCAAAATCAACAAGTACTAACGCTGACACTAGGAAACAATCTATAACATCACCAAAAGGTAGAAGTAAAGGTTTGACTAGTCAGACACAAGTCAAGAGATTAAAACCAGAATTCAGAAACCCTACATTAGAGACTATAGAGAAGACTAAGCAAGATATAGGTATAATGCCTAAGCTTCAGCAGAACACTTATAGTAGAGACATAGGTCAACTACTTAAAGGGTTCGCAAAGACTTACTCTATAAATGCGTCTCTATCAGCTGCTCAGAGATCCCAAGAAATTAAACTGGATAAAGCTATTGAAAGTAAGAAGGCTGAGATCAAACAACAGACCGCAGATATAACAACAGCTCAAAGCAAGGTAGCCTTTAGTGTTGATGCTGTGGATATACTATTCAGTAACGATGCTTCTGTACTAGGTAGTATAGAACGTCATTTGCCTAGAGAATCTAGACTAGCTTTCTGGAGTGGTATAAAGGACTTTGCTAAAATATTCGGAGGTAAAGATATATACATCGATGATATTGAAGCTGTAAGAGTAGCGCTTGAAACCATATATAGTGGTGACATTGGTATAATGAGCAAGATAGAAGACTTAACTAAGTCTGTTCATCAAGCACTAGAAGGATCTAAGGTACGTAAGAACAAGGTGGGACGCGTAGCTGACATAGAAAGCATTATACGTAAGCGTAATACAGATGCTGAAACTAAAGTTGGCGCAGCCTTCAACACTAAAGCTAAGGCAACTGAACTACAAGCGGATATAGCTAGACAACAAAGACGTAGAGATAATGATGTGCTCTTTGTTATGAGTAAATGGGAGGAGTTAAAAGCTAAGCACAAGACAGAGAAAGCAGCAGCCGCTCAACTTGGCGTATACTTAATCAATATGATAGGCCATAGTGCTTCCTCTACTCAGATAGCTGACAAGCGATTTATACCTAACTCAGAAGGTAAGCTAATAGACAACCCTGATTACGAACCATCTAAAACTAAAGCGAATGGCAAAGTGGGATCGCAAACATTTAGAGGGCAATCCTATGATAACAAAGCTGACTTCGTATCCACTGTAATTCAATCCATAAAGGATGCAAACGGAAAACCCTTATTTAACTATAAGTCGGGTAAAGTTTTATTCCAAGGTGAGATAATTAACAAGGGGGCATTGAGACCTCAGAAAAGTATTGAACTATTACTTGACGTTAAGGAAGGTGGTACTAATTTAGACATTAGGAAGCAGGAGGTTGTTAACGCAAGAAACTTCTTGAATGACTACGTTAAGTGGCATGTGGATAAGTATAAAGCAGGTATCATAGATAACTCTGACTTAGCTATGGTAGCCACAGCACTACTCTCCCATATGGACTCGTCCCTTGCTAGAGCCGGCATGCCAGCTTACATAGCTGACGGTATGTATAACACTAAAGAGAAGTTAGTCTACGAGCACATGCAACCTAGAGTTGCTGTTATCTTAAGTATGTTCGATGCACACGTTAACGGTACTGGGATTAGTGATGTTAATGACTTCCTAAGTAATTATGAAGTAGCAATCATACCTAAGAGTATGGATGATGTATTGAAAGCCGTAGGCTTGAACTCAGCTTTAGCTCCAGGGCAAACGCTTGAGATGGCTGCTTGGCTTAGGTACTTTAACGATCTAACTTTTGGTAGACCAGAGATGTTAGGTTTAAACCATATAGTATATGGGAAAACCGAAGGTCAACCTATAAAAGATATGAGTAGGGCTAAGCTTACAGAGCTAGGCAAAGCGCTGAAGTTAAATGTGGGTAAGAAGATAGATAGAACAACATTGGTTGATTCAATAAGAGCTAAACTTAAAACTGATTATGGGTCTCTATTTAATAGTGACAACCATAAGAAACCAGCTAGGTTCTCATTGAAACAGATGACTAATAAAGAGTTAGTAATCATCTCAGACTTAATGAATGATCCTGTAGTTAAAGCAAAAGCTAAAGAATTTAAAGCCTCTATTGGAACACCAAAGAAATCCACTCCTGCTAAGAAAGCTCTAATAGAAGCTATCGAAACACAGAGAGTTGAAGACATCAACAGAGATGTTAACTCCGTACTCAATATTATAATCAAACCAAAAGCTGGGGAAGTCGTTAGCAATACCGATTTAGATACGGCTAACAAACTAGAGGCTATTGATGCTTGGACTAGAGCTAATGATATGCTTATGCCAGGTTATGAAATGAAAATGGCTTTAACTAGAGCGGCTCAATCAACTATGAATCACTCTATAGATGGCACGTCTAAGGGTGCTAGTATTTGGGATTTTGATGACACACTAGCTAGAACCAAATCAGGTGTTAGGTATAAATTACCCAACCCTAGTGGTAACCCCCAACCGGGTAGAAAAGTAATATTCATGGCTGGTGGCGCAGGTTCAGGTAAGTCTGGAGTGTTGAAGCAATTAGGACTTGAAGGTCAAGGGTATAAGACAGTTAATCAGGATATATCATTAGAGTGGTTGAAGAAGAATGCTGGTCTACCGACTGACATGAGAGATTTAACACCCGAGCAGTTAAGCGAAGTTAACAAGTTAGCTGGTGAAGCTAGACGTATTGCTAAGCGTAAGCAAGGTAAATTCAAGGGTAATGGAGATGGCGTTGTTATTGATGGTACTGGAGGTTCTTTAAATGTAATAAAGAAAAAGGTTCAGGAGTTTAAAGATGCTGGATACGATGTTCAAATGATATTTGTTGAGACATCTTTAGATGTAGCTCAAGATAGAAATGCTAATAGAAAAGAGAGATCATTAAGTAGTACTATAGTAGCACAGAACCACAAAGCGGTTCAAGGTAATAAAGAAGGTTTCAAAGAGTTGTTCGGTGATAACTTTGCCGAAGTTAACACAGACAAGCTAGCTCAAGGTGAGGCTATGCCTAGTACATTTGCTAACAAGGTTAATAAGTTTACTAATGGTTATATCAATGCTAGGTTAGACGCAGGACAATTCGCTCACGTTGGAGCTGACCTATTAGCGCAAGGTGCTACGTTTGACTTCTCTGAATTCAGTCTAGTTAAAGATGGATCACAAGGACCTTTATTCCAAGAGGCTTTATCTAGAGCTAAGAAGTATGGAACGAAAGATCAGTTCGTGTTAACAGCTAGACCGATGGCCGCTGCGCCACACATACAACAGTTTCTAAAGGAACAAGGTCTAGATATACCAATTGAGAATATAACTGGACTAGAGAGCTCCTCTGCTGATTCTAAAGCATTGTGGATCGCTGAGAAGATTGGAGAGGGCTATAATGATATATACTTTGCTGACGATCACCTGGCTAATGTAACCGCTGTTAGCGAAATGCTAGATCAGCATGATGTTAAAGGTAAGGTAGTACAAGCTAAAGTGTTATTTAGTAAAGACGCCGAAGGTAAGTTCAATGAGATACTTGAGAGAGTAACGGGGGTTAATGAGCATAAGGAATTCTCTGGAGCCGTAGCAAGACTTAAAGGAGCGAGTAAAGGTAAGAACAAGTTCTTCGTTCCACCATCAGCTGAGGATTTTAAAGGTTTAATCTATTCGTTCCTTGGTAAAGGTAAAGATGGTGATGCTGACATGGCTTGGTTCAAAGAGCACTTACTAGACCCATTCTCTAGAGGTATCAAAGTATTGAATGCTACTAAGCAGTCAATGTCTAATGAGTACAAAGCTCTTCGTAAAGCTTTCCCTAACGTAATTAATGGTTTAAACAAGAAAGTCGGAGGTACGGACTTTACTTTGGATGCGGCTATAAGGGTTTACTTATGGAATAAGAGTGGGTTCGAAGTACCGGGATTATCTAAGTCTGATTTATCAGGTTTATTGTTTCACATGGAGAATGATGCATCGGCAAAAGCGTTTGCTAATGTGTTAGGTAGAATATCTAGGAGATCGGATGGTTATATAAAGCCAAGTGAATACTGGGTTGTAGAGAGTATAGCTTCAGATTTACATAATGTTGTAACTAAGGTTAACAGAGCAGAGTTTCTATCTGAATGGATAGACAATAAAGATCTTATATTCTCAGATAAAAACCTAAACAAAATTGAAGCTGTTTATGGTACGGTATTTAGAGAAGCTTTAGAGAATATACTATTCAGAATGCAAACAGGTTCTAATAGAATCGCAGGGCAAGATAAATTAGTATCTAAATTTACCGATTGGATTAATGGTTCTGTTGGAGCTGTTATGTTCTTCAATACTAGATCAGCTGTGCTACAAACACTGTCTGTTGTTAACTTTATAGATTGGAACGATAATAATTTATTCAAATCAGCTGGAGCCTTTGCTAATCAAAAGCAATACTGGGCTGACTTTGGAATGCTATTCAACTCTGATATGCTAAAGCAGCGTAGAGCTGGTATGGAGATTGATGTCTCAATATCAGAACTAACTGAGGCTGTTAGTGGAGCTGATGATAAAGCCAAAGCTGCTCTTAGGTACTTACTACAAATTGGGTTTACACCAACGCAGGTAGCGGATAGTTTTGCTATTGCTGCGGGTGGTTCTACTTTTTACAGAAACAAAGTTAAGAGGTACGTTAAAGAAGGAATGAGTAAGGAGGATGCTGAATCAAAAGCATTTAATGATTTCCAGGAGATAGCGGAGGAGACTCAACAATCATCCCGCCCAGATATGATCTCTCAACAGCAGTCAGGGGTGTTAGGTAGACTCATACTAGCTTGGCAGAATACACCGATGCAATATACTAGGTTAACCAAGAAAGCTATATCTGATCTTGCAAACGGCAGGGGAGACTGGAGGTCTCATGTTTCTAGAATAATTTACTACGGATTAGTACAGAATGTTATATTTGGCTCGCTACAAAGTGGTTTAGCCTTTATGATGTTTGGTGGAGGAGAAGATGAAGAGGATGAACGGAGGCAGAAGTTAGAGTTGAGAGTAGCTAACGGAGCTTTAGATACTATACTTAGAGGTACGGGTATATACGGAGCTATGGTTTCTACCCTAAAGAATACCATAATGAAGTACTATGAACAGAAAGATAAGGGTTTTGGTAAGCAGGACTTAAGTGCTGTTGGTTTAGAGCTTATAGCCTTATCACCACCTATATCTAGCAAGGTCAAGAAGATTGTTAGTGCAGTTAAAACTTACGAGTGGAATGAAGATGTTATAGATAAAATGGGTGTCAATATTGATAATCCAATGTATGGTGTAGTAGGCTCTATCGTTGAAGGTGCTACTAATATCCCTTTAAATAGGGTGGTTAAAAAGTTGAACAATCTAGATGAAGCTGTTAATGGTAACCACGAGGTGTGGCAACGTGTCGGACTAGTCTTAGGCTGGGACAAGTGGAGTCTCGGAATTAAAGATGTTGATGTTGAAAAAGCAAGAACTGAAGTTAAGGAAGACAAAGCTGAAGCTGCAGTAGAACGTAGAGAGGTTAAGAAAGCTAAAAATAAAAAGATCAAGGAAGACGAAGCTAAAGCAGCTGAAGCAAAGAAGAAAGCTTCTGGGATCAAGGAGGTTAGATGTTCTGGTACTAAATCAGACGGTAAGAGATGTAGCTTGATGATTGAAACTAAGGCTAAAACAGTTAAGTGTTCATATCATAAATCATACGGACCTAAAGAAGCTAGCGACACGGACGGTGATGGGGTTAAAGAGTACCAATGTATCTCTAAGACTGGATCTGGGAGTAGATGTAAGAATAGAACAGAGAGAACTAATAAGAGATGTTATGCACATCAATAGCAGCGTAATACTTTAAGTGTCACCCATACTATGTAATATTCTAGTATGGGTGAATTACCCACTTCCTCAAGATATTGAGTTTTAATAATTAAAAATACACACAATGGC
>Ga0209482_1002512_pt1 | contig 11332 bp, 4 predicted proteins | sample CoawatmetaG10DNA_FD_187512 | JGI IMG/M metagenome (GOLD analysis project Ga0209482, IMG submission 187512) | Marine microbial communities from the West Antarctic Peninsula - Coastal water metaG104-DNA (SPAdes) (version 2) | ecosystem: Environmental > Aquatic > Marine > Coastal ...
AATAACATCACCCATGTAATCTTCAGGAGTTACAACTTCAACTCTCATTACTGGCTCTAATAATTTCAATCCACCTCTAGTACAAGCTTCTTTAAAGCAAGCTCTACCAGCAAGCTCAAATGCAAGTACACTAGAATCAACATCGTGGTGTAATCCATCCAAGATTGTAACTTTGTAATCAATCATAGGAAATCCAGCTAAAATTCCACCATCAGATATAGTTTCAATACCTTTTTCAACACCTGGAATAAACTCTTTAGGAATTGATCCACCTTTAATTTTGCTATCAACCTCTCTACCTTTGCCTGGTTCTTGAGGTTCTACTAAAAGTTTAACTTTTGCAAACTGTCCTGCACCACCACTCTGTTTTTTGTGGGTGTACTCAAACTCAGATGCATTTTGAATAGTTTCACGGTAAGCAACCTGAGGTGCTCCAATATTTGCCTCAACATTAAATTCTCTTTTCATTCGATCAACAATAATGTCTAAGTGTAGTTCCCCCATACCTTTAATTATTGTTTGACCAGATTCTTCATCTGAAGTTACTCTAAATGAAGGATCTTCTTTTGCTAATCTAGCTAAAGCTTCCCCCATTTTTTCTTGGTCAGCTTTTGTTTTAGGTTCAACTGCAATTTCAATTACTGGCTCAGGAAACTCCATTGGCTCAAGTAAAACTGGATTAGCTTCATCACATAAAGTGTGACCAGTTATTGTATATTTAAGACCTGCTAATGCAACGATATCTCCAGCATTTGCTTCTTTAATATCTTCTCTGGAATTTGCATGCATTAGGAGCATTCTACCAACTCTTTCTTCTTTTTCTTTGGAAGTATTATAAACTGCAGTTCCAGTTTTAATTGTTCCAGAGTAAATTCTTATAAAAGTTAATGATCCAACAAATGGATCGTTCGCAACTTTAAAAGCTAAAGCTGAAAAACCAGCTCCATCATCAAATTTCATTTCTTTAACATCTTCAGTTCCTGGTATCGTTCCATTAATTGAACCAATATCAATTGGACTTGGTAAATAATTAATAACAGCATCAAGCAAAGGTTGAACACCTTTGTTTTTAAATGCTGAACCAGTAGTGATTGGAACAAAACTGAAATTTAGAGTTCCTTTTCTAATGCATTTAATTAAATCTTCTTCTTTAATTTCTTCACCATTTAAATAGCTTTCCATTAATTTTTCATCTTGCTCTACGGCAGTTTCAACAAGTTCAGTTCTATATTTTTGAGAAATCTCTTTTAAATCATCAGGAATCTCTTTGTATTCCCACTCTGCTCCTAAGGCCTCATTTTTCCAAACCTGGGCTTTCATTTTAACTAAGTCAACAACTCCAACTAAATCTGCCTCCATACCAATTGGGACTTGTATAACTAGAGGTTTACAACCAAGTCTATCTCTAATCATATCAACACATCTATAAAAGTCTGCACCAGTTCTATCTAATTTATTTACAAAACAAATTCTTGGAACTTTATATTTGTCAGCTTGTCTCCATACTGTTTCTGATTGAGGCTCAACACCCGCAACGCCATCAAAAACACATACTGCACCATCTAAAACTTTTAATGACCTTTCAACTTCAATAGTAAAATCTACGTGGCCAGGAGTATCAATAATATTAATTCTATGATCATTCCAGAAACAAGTAGTTGCAGCTGATGTAATTGTAATTCCTCTTTCTTGTTCTTGTTCCATCCAATCCATTGTTGCTGCACCATCATGAACTTCGCCAATTTTGTGACTTTTTCCAGTATAATATAAAATTCTTTCAGTGGTAGTGGTTTTACCAGCATCAATATGCGCCATAATTCCAATGTTACGATATGTGTCTAAAGTATTAATTCTAGCCATAATTTTTTACCACCTAAAATGGGCAAAAGCCTTATTCGACTCAGCCATTTTATGCACATCTTCTCTTTTTTTAACTGCTGATCCTTTTTTTTCGTACGCGTCATACAGTTCATTAAAAATTTTATCAGACATATGTTTGTCTTTTCTTTTTCTTGAAGCATCCACTAACCATCTGATTGCTAATGCTTGAGCTCTGTTAGATTTAACTTCAACAGGCACTTGATATGTCGCACCACCAACTCTTCGAGATCTAACTTCTACAGTAGGTTTAATATTATTTATCGCTTCATTAAAAACATTAATTGGTTCTTCTTTAGTTTTTGATTTAATTTTTTCAATTGCTTCGTAAACTATTTTCTCAGCCACAACTTTTTTTCCATCGTACATAATAGAATTAATTAGTTTTGGAATAATAGTTGACTTAAATATTGGGTCTGGAGTGACAACTTTTTTTGGTTGAGTTTTTTTTCTAGACATAATTATTTACCTTTTTTAGTTCCATATAAAGACCTACGTTTTTTTCTACCCGCAACTGCTTGTGTATCTAGATTTCCTCTAAGAATATGATAACGAACACCAGGTAAATCTTTAACACGACCACCTCTAATTAAAACTACTGAGTGTTCTTGAAGGTTATGCCCTTCACCACCAATGTAGGCTGTGACTTCAAAACCATTTGAAAGTCTAACTCTTGCAACTTTTCTTAATGCCGAGTTTGGTTTTTTAGGAGTTGTTGTATAAACTTTAAGACACACACCTCTTTTTAAAGGTTGTTTTTCTAATGCAGGAACTTTGTTCCTTGCAACTGGTCTAGTTCTCTTCTTTCTTAACAACTGATTAATAGTTGGCATAAATTTTTTAATTAAATAATTAATTTATTTTTGAATGAAAATAACTGACAGGTTATTTTGTGGCAGCGTTTAGTAACATTACATAGGTACTACATTCCAACCAAAAACATCGTCAAAATACTGTTTAATTTGACTTTGTCAAACTAAAACTACAATTTAAACGTGTTTAATTTATTGGTTAGCTTGAGTTTCTGTAGCTTCTACTGGCTCAATTTTTTCTTGATCTGCTAAGAATTTATTGTCAGCTTCAATGGCATTCTTATTCCATTTGTTCTTGATATGACCTGTTCCAGCTGGAACCAGTCTACCGACGATAACGTTCTCTTTTAAGCCATTTAAAGGGTCAACTTTACCTTTAATCGCTGCATCAGTTAAAACCCTTGTAGTTTCTTGGAAAGATGCGGCTGAAATAAATGATTCAGTTTGAAGTGATGCTTTAGTAATTCCCATTAAAACTCTTTCACCGACAGCAGGATTTTTCCCTTCAGCTACAAGTTTTTCATTCACTACATCAAACTTGATTCTGTCAATCATTTCACCAGGTAAGTAAGAGGAATCACCAGACTCTTTGATTTCAACTTTTTTAAGCATTTGTCTTAATATTGTTTCAATATGTTTGTCATTAATAACTACACCTTGTAATCTGTAAACTTCTTGAACTTGGTTAACAAAATATTCTGTTAAATCTTTAATGCCTAAAATTCTCAAAATATCATGAGGTAGAGGTTGACCATCTAATAGATATTCACCCTTTTTAATTTTCTCACCTTGATTAAAGTTAATATGCTTACCTTTAGGTATTAAATAATTTGAAGGTTCCCCATTTTCTGGCTGAATTGAAATTCTTTGTTTACCTCTTACCTCTTTACCAAATAATACTTGTCCATCATTCTCAGCAATAATTGCACTATCTTTAGCTTTTCTAGCTTCAAATAATTCAGCTACACGTGGTAGTCCTCCAGTAATATCTTTTGTTTTGGTTGTTTCTTTTGGTAGTCTAGCAATTATATCACCCGCAAATATTTTTTGACCATCTTTAACAGAAAGAATTGAATCAGGAACCAAGTAATATCTAGCCTCATTATCATCTGCTTTTTTAATAACATTTCCCTTATCATCTCTTAAGGTTATTCTTGGCTTTAGATCTGTATTTTTAGATTGAGCTCTCCAATCAATAACTGATTTAGAAGAAATGCCAGTAGCATCATCGGTTGTTTCCTGAATAGAAACGCCATCAATTAAATCTACATATCCAGCAATACCACTTTTTTCTGCGATGACCGGTGTAGTATAAGGGTCCCACTCACAAATTTTTTCGTTTGATTTAATTTTATCACCATTTTGGAAAAATAATTTTGATCCATAAGCAACTTTATAAATTGCAACCTGAACACCATTGTCATTTTCAATTGATAATTGCGTGTTTCTGCCCATTACAATTAAATTTTTCTTAGAATCTTCTAATAAATTAGTGTTAATAATTTTCAAAGTGCCTGCAGATTTTGTAATTATTTCAGACTCCTGCTTAACAGAAGCGGTACCTCCAACATGGAAGGTTCTCATAGTTAACTGCGTACCAGGTTCTCCAATAGACTGAGCTGAAATCATTCCAATAGCTTCACCAACATGAACCATCTTACCTCTTGATAAATCACGGCCATAACAAGTAGCACAAACACCTTTTTTTGAGCTGCACGTCATTACTGAATAAGCTTTAATAAATTTAACACCCGCCGCATCAATTTGATCACATCCAGCTTCATCAATCATTATTTCTTTTTTAATTACAACTTTTCCTGTAATAGGATTTTTAACGTCAAAAGCTGTTACTCTTCCCAAGGCTCTCTCTGATAAACTGACAACCACATTACCACCTTCAAGAATTTCACCTAATTCAATAAAACCTGGATTGTCACATTTTATTTTAGAAATTGTAAGATCTTGAGCGACATCACAAAGTCTTCTAGTTAAATATCCAGAACTTGCAGTCTTTAGGGCTGTATCAGCTAAACCTTTTCTGGCTCCGTGTGTTGAATTGAAATATTCTAAAGCAGTTAAACCTTCCTTAAAGTTAGAAATAATTGGAGTTTCAATAATTTCACCAGATGGTTTTGCAATAAGACCTCTCATACCAGCCAACTGTTTCATTTGAGCAGCTGAACCCCTAGCTCCACTATCTGCCATCATAAATACTGAGTTAATCTTCATGCCGTCAGGAGTACTTTCTGTAGCAGAAATACCTCTCATCATTTCACCAGCTACTTTGTCTGTACATTTTGACCAAGCATCAACAACTTTGTTATATTTCTCACCTCTAGTTATTAAACCTTCAGAGTATTGATTTTCATAATCGGCAATTAATTTCTTAGTATCATCGATCAATTTTCCTTTATTTGCAGGAATAACCAAATCATCTTTACCAAAAGAAATACCTGCTTTAAATGCATGTTTGAAACCTAAATCTTTTAAATGATCACAAAATATAACTGTAGTTTTTTGACCACAAAATCTAAAAACACTGTCAATGATTTCTGAAACAGTCTTTTTTGGAAGCAGTCTATCGATCATTGAAAAAGTAATATCTTTATTTTTTGGTAATAAATTAGCTAATAAAAATCTTCCAGCAGTTGTTGTATATTTTTCAACTTTTTTGTTTCCTTTCTCGTCAAGTGTTTCAAATCTTGAAACAATGGTAGAGTGAACCTTTATTTGACCAGTTGATAAGGCGTGTTCAATTTCATTATTATTTATGAAGTAACCATCTGGCTTTTCAGTTTGAAAAGGTGCTTGGGATAAATAATATAACCCTAAGATCATATCCTGACTCGGTACTATAATAGGTTTTCCATTTGATGGACTTAAAATATTATTCGTTGAAAGCATTAAAATTCTAGCTTCTAGTTGAGCCTCTAAACTTAGAGGAACGTGAACAGCCATTTGGTCGCCATCAAAGTCAGCATTGAAAGCTGCACAGCATAATGGGTGTAGCTCAATTGCGTCTCCTTCGATTAGCTTGGGCTCAAAAGCTTGAACACCTAGCCTGTGAAGCGTTGGTGCACGGTTTAATAAAACTGGGTGCTCTCTTACAATAAGTTCTAATGCATCCCATACAGCATTAGTTTCTTTTTCTACTAATTTTTTTGCCTGTTTAATTGTAGAAGCTAATCCTAATTTATTTAGTCTAGCGTATAAAAATGGTTTGAATAATTCTAAAGCCATTTTTTTTGGTAAGCCACACTCATGAAGCTTAAGGTCTGGCCCAACAACGATCACAGATCGTCCTGAATAATCTACTCTTTTTCCTAATAAATTTTGTCTAAATCTACCTTGTTTACCTTTAAGCATCTCTGCTAAAGATTTAAGTGGTCGTTTACCAGTTCCAGTAATTACTCTTCCTCTTCGACCGTTATCAAATAAAGCATCAACAGATTCTTGAAGCATTCTTTTTTCATTTCTAACGATAATGTCTGGTGCCTTTAAATCCATTAACCTCTTAAGACGATTGTTTCTGTTTATAACTCTTCTATAGAGGTCATTTAAATCTGATGTCGCAAATCTTCCACCATCTAAAGGAACTAAGGGTCTTAGTTCGGGTGGTATTACAGGGATAACAGTTAAAATCATCCACTCAGGTTTTTGACCAGTTTCAATAAACGACTCGATTAACTTGAGTCTTTTTATTGATCTTTCTTCATTAACCTTAGATTTTGTTTCTTTAATTATATTAATTAAAAGCTTTCTTTCAAGATCAAGATCCATTGATTTTAGAATTGATAAAATTGCTTCAGCCCCAATTCCAGCTTCAAATGACTCTTCACCAAATTCATCTTGATATTTAGCTAACTCTTCTTCATTTAAAAGTTGGTTTTTTTGCAGAGTAGTCATGCCTGGCTCAATAACTATAAAGTTTTCGAAATAAAGAACTCTTTCAACTTCTTTTAGCTTCATGTCAACTGCTAGTGAAATTCTACTAGGTAATGATTTTAAAAACCAAATATGGGCGACAGGAGTAGCAAGGTTTATGTGACCCATTCTCTCTCTTCTAACATTTGATTTTGTTACTTCAACTCCACATTTTTCACAAATAATTCCTCTAAATTTCATACGTTTGTACTTACCGCACAAACATTCGTAATCTTTTATCGGTCCAAAAATTCTAGCACAAAACAAACCATCTTTTTCTGGTCTAAAAGTTCTGTAGTTAATAGTTTCTGGTTTTTTAATTTCACCATATGTCCAAGATTTAATTTTTTCAGGACTAGCTAGAGTAATTTTAATACTACTAAAATTTTGCGCTTCAGAAACTTCACTATTTTTAAATAAATCTGCTAACTCTTTTTTCATATTTAATTTAACTCTATGTTTAATGCTAATGATTTAATTTCTTTAACTAGAACATTGAATGATTCTGGTATTCCAGATTCAAAATTTTCTTCACCTTTAACTATTGTTTCGTAAACTTTAACTCGTCCAGCAACATCATCTGACTTAACTGTTAAAATTTCCTGTAATGTGTACGAAGCCCCGTACGCTTCAAGGGCCCACACTTCCATTTCACCAAATCTTTGTCCACCAAGTTGTGCTTTACCTCCCAAAGGCTGTTGTGTAACAAGGCTATATGGACCAGTAGATCTAGCATGAATCTTGTCTTCAACAAGGTGATGTAGTTTGAGCATATAGATAATGCCAACTGTTACAGGTCTATCAAACATTTCACCTGTTCTGCCATCCCATAAATTAGTTTGTCCAGAAGTAGGTAATTTAGCTAACTCAAGCATTTCAGATACATCTTTTTCTTTTGCCCCATCAAAAACAGGAGTTGAAATAGCTATACCATTTTGTAAGTTTTCACATAAATCCGCAAATTCAGTTTTATTTAACTTATCAATTCCATCATCAAATACCTCATTACCATAAACAGATTTCAAGAAGGATGAAATTTTTTGTGTTTTTTCAAATTTTTTATTATTTTCATTTACAAGTCTTTTAACCTCTTCACCAAATTCTTTACATGCCCACCCAAGGTGCGTTTCTAAAATTTGTCCAACATTCATACGACTTGGTACTCCTAGTGGATTTAAAACAATATCAACTGGTCTTCCGTCTTCTCTATAAGGCATGTCTTCGATGGGAACAATCTTACTAACTACACCTTTGTTACCATGCCTACCTGACATTTTATCTCCAGGTCTTAATCTTCTTTTGATTGCAACAAAGACTTTAACCATTTTCATAACACTTGGTAATAAGTCGTCACCACTTCTAATTTTTAAAACCTTATCTTCAAATCTTTCTTGAATATCTTGTTTTGCTTGATTGTATTGGTCTTTTAATTGAGCAACACTTGCCTCATCATTAACATTGCCTACTGTTATTTTAAATATATCGTTAATACTAATTTTATTAATTGTCTCAAGGTCAAGCTTGACCCCTTCCTCTAAATCCTTTATTTTTTTTGTTAAAGATGCTCCAGATAAAATCTGATTAGCTCTTTGCTTTATGCTTCTTTCTAAAATTTCTTCTTCAACAATTTTATCTTGTTGAACGACTTCGATTTCTGCTCGTTCAATGGTTATGGATCTTTCATCTTTCTCTATACCGTGTCTATTAAACACTCTTACATCAACAATTGTTCCACTACTACCTCTAGACATCTTTAAAGATGTATCAGTTACATCGATTGCTTTTTCCCCAAAAATTGATCTTAGTAATTTTTCTTCAGGACCAGATGCGGAGTCACCTTTTGGTGTAACTTTGCCAACAAGGATATCTCCAGCTTTAACTTCGGCACCAATATACACAATGCCAGATTCATCTAAGTTTTTTAAAGCTTCTTCATTAACATTAGGAATGTCTCTAGTTATTTCTTCTTCACCTAATTTGGTATCTCTTGCCATAACCTCATATTCAACTATGTGAACAGAGGTAAATACATCATCTGTTACACATCTTTCTGATATTAATATAGAGTCTTCAAAATTGTAACCTTGCCAAGGCATGAATGCTACAGTTACATTTTTTCCAAGTGCTAACTCACCTAGTTTAGTAGAAGGACCATCAGCAATAATATCACCCGACTTAACCTTATCACCCACTCTAACAAGTGGTTTTTGATTAATACAAGTATTTTGGTTTGATCTTTTAAATTTTTGTAAGTTGTAAATATCTACACCTGATTTTGTAAAATCAGTTTCTTCAGTTGCTTTAATTACAATTCTTTTACCATCAATCTTATCAACTGTACCATCACGATTAGCAACGATAGTAACACCTGAATCAAGAGCTACATCACTTTCTATACCGGTCCCAACTAGTGGAGACTCTGGTTTTAACAAAGGTACGGCCTGTCTCATCATGTTAGAGCCCATAAGAGCTCTGTTTGCATCATCATTCTCTAAGAAAGGAATCAAAGAAGCAGCAACAGAAACTAATTGTTTAGGGGATACATCAATATAATCAATTTTATCGGGTTTAGATAAAACAAAATTTAAGTTTTCTCTACAAGGTACAAGTTCTTCTAAAATTTTTCCATTTTTATCAAGTTTAGCGTTTGCTTGGGCAATTGTATATTTTGTTTCTTCCATTGCTGAAAGATATTCAACTTTATCTTGAACAACACCATTTTCAACTTTTTTATAAGGGCTTTCAATAAAACCATATTTATTAATCTTAGCATAAGTTGATAAACTATTAATCAAACCAATGTTTGGTCCTTCAGGTGTTTCAATTGGACAAATTCTTCCATAGTGAGTTGGATGAACATCACGAACGTCAAAGCCTGCTCTTTCTCTTGTTAGACCGCCAGGTCCTAAAGCTGAAACTCTTCTTTTGTGTGTAATTTCAGATAATGGATTTGTTTGATCCATAAATTGTGAAAGTTGTGAACTTACAAAAAAATCTTTAAGAGAAACTGTTAATGGTTTTGCATTGATTAAATCTTGTGGCATTGCCGATTCAATATCAAGAGTTGTCATTTTTTCTTTAATGGCTCTTTCCATTCTGTATACTCCAATACGTGCTTGGTTTTCAACAAGTTCACCAACAGACCTTACTCTTCTGTTACCTAAATGATCAATATCATCAACTTCATCTTTACCATCACGTAAATCTAACATTTTATGAACTATGGCTACGATGTCCTCATTTCTTAAAATTGTAGTTTTATCAGAACACACAAGGTTTAATCTTGAATTCATTTTAACTCTACCGACATCAGAAAGATCATATCTATCAGAACTAAAAAATAGATTATTAAAAATCTGTGTTGCAATTTCAACGGTTGGTGGCTCACCAGGTCTTAAAACTTTATAAATTTCTGTAATTGCATCATTTTTAGAATTATTTTTGTCATTTAAAATTGTTGTTAACAAATAAGGACCTTTATTGATAGAATTTGTAATAGAAATTTCAATTGAACTTATGTTAGCTTCTAAAATTTGTTTAATAATAGTGTCATTTAGCTCAGTACCAATTCCAAAGGTTCCCTCTTCTTCATCGTCACTAACTTTAACTTCATTATGTAAATATTTTCCAATTAAAGATTCTTGAGATACCAAAATATCTTTAAGTCCATCTGTAGCTAGTTTTTTTGCACTTAAAAAATTAATTTTATCACCAAGCTTAATTATAACGTTTCCAGTTTTAGCATCTGTAACTTCTTCAGAAAAGTTTTTAGCTTTGTAATTTTCCGGATTGAACTTTGTTTTCCATTTAGTTGTTTTTACATCAAATGAGTAAGAGTCTTTACCATAAAACTCATCAGCTATTTCAGATTTAGTTAAACCTAAAGCCATTAAAAGAGTTGATGCAAATATTTTTTTCTTTCTATCAATCTTAAAATACAAGAAATCTTTAACATCATATTCTAAATCTAACCAGGATCCTCTATTAGGAATAACTCTACAATTAAATAATAATTTACCACTTGCGTGTGATTTGCCTTTATCATGATCAAAGAAAACCCCAGGACTTCTATGCATTTGGTTTACAACAACTCTTTGAACACCATTTGTTATAAAAGTTCCACTATCAGTCATCATAGGCACTTCACCCATGTAAACTTCTTGTTCTTTTGCAGATAAAATATCCTTAGTATTATTTTCTTGATCTATTTCATAGACAACTAATCTTAAAGTACATTTTAATGCTGAGGTAAAAGATAATCCTCTTTGGATACATTCTTCAGTGTCAAATTTTGGTTTTTCAAGTCTATAAGAAACATATTCTAATGTGGCTTTATCATTTAGATCTTCTATTGGAAAAATACTTTTAAAAACTCTATCAAAACCTTTTGATAAATCACCTGCTTCAGGATCAAAATCAGTTAATTGTTTATAAGAGTTTTTTTGAACTTCAATTAAGTTAGGAATAGATAAAGTTTCAGCCAATTTACCGAAGCTTTTTCTTACATTTTTCTTTTGAGTAAAAGATAATTGCATTTATTACTAATCGCTGGTTAATAAATTAACCAGTTATAAAATCTTTCTAATTAATTTATTTAAGTTCTACTGTTGCGCCTGCTGCTTCTAATTTTGCTTTAAGTTCATCAGCATCTTTTTTGTTTACACCAGATTTTACTTCTTTCGGTGCACCTTCAACTAGATCTTTTGCTTCTTTAAGAC
>Ga0209482_1002513_pt1 | contig 11331 bp, 8 predicted proteins | sample CoawatmetaG10DNA_FD_187512 | JGI IMG/M metagenome (GOLD analysis project Ga0209482, IMG submission 187512) | Marine microbial communities from the West Antarctic Peninsula - Coastal water metaG104-DNA (SPAdes) (version 2) | ecosystem: Environmental > Aquatic > Marine > Coastal ...
TGATATAGCTGCCCCTATATTTGACTCGCCGCCATGGGAAGATGAGCCTGAGTATGAACAGCAGCCTGCATCAGAACTGCTGCCTGTGGAGCAACAAGCCACGTTAACGGCAGTGCAAGAGGCGCCTGTAATGTCAGCAGAGCTGATCCTAGAAAAGCCACAAACCGATTGGACCTTAGCCGATTTAAGCGAAAATAGCTGGACGCGGGTGTTTAACGACCTTAATGTATCTGGCATGACCCATGGTATTGCAGCTAATATGGTATTTAATCAGCGACAAGGGACACACCTACAATTCACCTTGGATCAGGGTCAAAGCAGCATGTTGAACGCAACTCACCAAGGCCGCATTCGTCAAGCCCTAGAAGAAATGTTTGGTTGTGAGTTGAAGTTGACCATCGACATTGGCCAAACTGAAATTGAAACTCCATTTGCTAGCCGCCAAAGGCGGGAAACGCAGCATCAAGAACATGCTATTTCGTCACTGCAAGAAGACCCTAATGTAGCCAGTTTAACCACGGCTTTTAATGGTCAATTAGACATTAACAGTGTTTTACCTGTTAACCCTATTGAAACTTAGACTAATTATCGGAAAATAAATATGTTAAAAAGCGGCATGGGCAACATCATGAAACAAGCCCAAAAAATGCAGGAACAAATGCAACAGGCGCAGTCAGACTTAGCCAAAGCAGAATTTATTGGTGCCGCTGGCGCAGGCTTGGTGCAAGTGGTAATGACCGGGCGACACGACGTGAAGCGTGTAGAATTAGATGATTCATTGTTGTCCGAAGACAAAGAAATGTTAGAAGACTTGTTGGCTGCTGCGGTTAACGATGCAGTGCGTAAAGTAGAGCAGGCAAGCCAGAGCAACATGTCTGATATGACCGCTGGTATGGGTATGCCTGCCGGTTTTAAAATGCCATTTTAATTAATTGAGCTCAAACTACAGGTTTAATGTTCATGTCTTTTAGTCCCCTCATTGATGATCTTATTGAGTCTCTGCGATGCTTGCCGGGTGTAGGCCGTAAGTCGGCTCAGCGTATGGCACTGCACATACTAGAACGTAACCGTGAAGGCGGAGCGGTATTAGCGCAAAGTTTGAACCTGGCACTTGACCAAGTGGGGCGCTGTGAACAGTGCAGAACCCACAGTGAAACGCCTGTATGCCGCATGTGCCTTCAGCCAGATCGTGACCCTGTTACGCTATGTATTGTGGAGACACCTGCTGATGTGTTGGCGATAGAACAAGGAGCAGGTTTTAAGGGGCTATATTTTGTATTGATGGGTCATTTGTCGCCGATGGATGGCATAGGGCCCAATGAACTTGGACTGGACGTATTAATTTCCCGTCTTAGTGATGAAAATATCACTGAAGTAATTATTGCCACTAACCCCACCATAGAGGGCGACGCTACAGCCCATTTTATTCACCAATTAATTCGTCAGCAACTAGGCACCCAAGCTATTAATGTTACACGTATAGCTCATGGAGTCCCCATTGGTGGGGAACTAGAATATGTCGATGGTGGCACATTGGCTCACGCCTTTGCTGGCCGTAAGAGTTACACCTAACTATGTCCGCTAATTACCAATATATCGATACCAATAAAGGCCTTCAACGGGCTTGCCAAACCCTTATTCAGGCCCCTGCCATAGCAGTAGATACAGAGTTTGTTAGGGTTGATACTTTTTACCCTATACCAGGCCTTGTGCAACTTGCGGCCGCTGGAGAAACCTTTCTAGTTGATCCCTTAACCATTGACGATTGGCAGCCACTGCAAGCATTATTGACAGATCCAGGCACCCTTAAGGTGATGCATGCCTGTAGCGAAGATCTAGAGTTATTTCAGCATTGGTTGGAATTGCGCCCTACACCCATGGCTGACACTCAAATAGCTGCTGCTTTTGTGGATATGGGTTTGTCCCCTGGCTATCAAAGCTTAGTTCTGGATTTGTTAGGAGAGACGGTAGATAAAGGTGAAACCCGTTCCGATTGGCTGCAACGCCCATTGCGAGATTCCCAATGCCATTATGCGGCAATGGACGTGGCTCACCTGATGCAGTGTTATGACATTTTAGCGCAACGCTTAAAAGACAAAGGTGTTTGGCAATGGTTTTTGCAAGACATGCAGCGTTTGGCACAACCTAAACAACCTATTGCCCCAGAGATGGCGTATACGCAAATGAAAAATGCATGGCGCTTACAGGGTAAATCTGTAGGCCGTCTTCGCGCCCTAGCTGCTTGGCGAGAAGGCGTAGCGCGCAATGAAAATAGGCCTAAGAATTTTGTTGTCAAAGACACTAGTCTTATTGAAATGGCGCGCACGAACCCTGCTGATCTAAATGAAATTGGTCAGTGCCAAGATATGCGGCCCAGCAGTTTAAGGCGCTATGGAAAACAATGGCTATCTATTATGGCGGCATCATCAGAAGTGCTACCAGGGGTACAGCAGCCTTTGTCTAAGAATGAAAATAGAGACTACAAGCGTTTGCATAAAGTGGTGACAGATCAAGCTGAAAATGCCGCCATACAAGTACAATTAATGGGCCGTAAAAAAGAGCTATTAGAGTTATTTGAAGGCTTGCGCAAAAAACAACCATTTAGCTTACCCAATAATTGGAAAGGCTGGAGAGAAGAGTTTCTTGCTGAAGCGATTGCCAGCGAGTATAACTTGATCCAAGAGGCACTATGATTAACAAAAAACGTATTATTTGCTCAATTTATCGAAGCAAAAAGAAAGATGAAATGTACCTATACGTTGATAAAACGAAAGCATTAACCCAAGTGCCAGAGGCCTTATTGGCTATGTTTGGTATCCCTGAGCATCGTATGGATATGTTGCTCACAGCGGGTAGAAAATTAGCCAAAGCCAATGCCGAAGATATATTGTCAGACATTGACGAAAAGGGCTACTATCTACAAATGCCTCCAGTGCGTGAAACATACATGTTAGACCTGTACAAAGCGCCAGTTAACCCTACCTATTAATCACTATTGGTAAGCTAAACTTTATGAAAGATTCAACACAAACTGGGTTTTGGAAAACGACAACACCTAAAGAGATGACGAGCCAGCAATGGGAATCCCTTTGTGATGGCTGTGGACGTTGTTGTTTACAGAAATTAATAGATGATGATGTGCCATTGATGTATCACACCAGCATTGCGTGTCGATACTTAGACCTTAAGTCGTGTAAGTGCAGCGTGTATGAAACACGCCAAGATAAAGTGTCTGATTGCACCTTAGTAACACCCGATGATGTGGCAGATTACAACTGGTTGCCAGAAACATGTGGCTATAGGCGTGTGTCTGCAGGAAAAGATTTGCCAGATTGGCATCCGCTTGTTACCGGTGACCCAAAGTCGACTGTTAAAGCGGGTATGACCGTACGCAAATGGGCCATTTCAGAAGCCAAAGTGCCGGAGACTCGTTGGGGCGAACACATCATTGAAATTCAACAACTTGGTGAGTAAAAACGCCCACTACGGCTTAGTGCAGTGTGGTTAGATTGTGTTACAGTAAGTCAGTTAAGAAATAATAATTGGGTTTTGAATCAATGTTCAAGTTTCATGCTTTCCGTGGTATAAGTACGATGCTTTTCATCATCGTTATGTCTGTCAGCCAGGCAGTAATGAGCCAGTCCCTATCCAATCAAATGGACATCCGTGTGTTGATTGACGTGTCTGGCAGTATGAAGCAGACAGACCCAAATAATTTACGTATTCCAGCCTTACAGGTGCTAACTCAGTTACTACCCATAGGCAGTAAAGCTGGCGTTTGGCAGTTTGCAAATACCCCTAAAGTTATTGTTCCTCATGGTGACGTAAATACGCAATGGCAGCAGAAAGCGTCCATTGCAGCCCAGCAAATTTCCTCAATTGGCCAATTCACTGATATTGGCGCTGCCCTTAAGTCAGCTTCATTTAATGCTCAAGATCAATCACAAGGTCGCCAGTTACATATTATTTTATTAACTGATGGCATGGTTGATGTGAGTAAAGATGATGCTCAAAATCAACGTGCACGGTCGGCACTTTTAAAGCCTATATTACAGCAATACATTAATGTAGGTGCCCGTGTTCACACCATTGGCTTATCTCATAAGGCTGACAAAGCCACCCTTAGTGCTATTGCTCAAGGTACAGACGGGTTGTTTGAGGTGGCTATTAATGCGGATCAATTATTAGATATATTTTTAAGGGCGTTGGATAACACAGTAGTCACTCAACAAGTACCTGTTAAGCGATCTGAACAATCGTTCTTAGTGCAGCCAGGCATTGATTCCATGACCATTATGGTGGAAAAAAATGGTGATGATAACATCAAGCTTAAAGATGGTAATCAACGTATTTTTGGCAAAGAACAAACGCTCAGTAATCAGCAATGGCAATCGTCAGCTACACATGATGTGATTAGAATTCAAAAGCCTATACCTGGTAAATGGGTATTGATTAGTGATACAGCTACTTTGAAACGCATTAATGTAGTTGGTCAGCTACAAATTTTGCTGCAACAAAGTCATCAAAATATAAAGGTAGGGCAGCGTAGCTATATTGACGTTCAACTGGCTGACGAAAAAGGTAAGCTATTATCTGCAGAACAACTTCAAGGTTTTAAACTTGAAGTGACTATGGATAATGACAACCAACAAGTGTTTCAACAGCAGCAAGTCTTTTTAGCTGATGTGAAAACCCGTATGCATTTACCAGTGCTCAATGAGCCTGGGCTTTATAACCTAACGATCTCTGTGGTTAATGGTCAGTTTATTCGTACTATAAATCGTAGCCTCAGAGTGCATCCTCTAATAGCTATATCTGCTGCAGATGGTACAGATGCTGGCCAGCAAAATACCATGACAATGCCAGTGGCAAAAGAAGTGGCTGTGATTGTTGGCCAGTCGGCTAATTTAATGAGCCAGTCTGAAGCTATGGTAGTGAGCAAAGAGACTGCCTCGCCAGCATTGCAGGCGCTTATGGCAGAGCAGGTGGCCAGTGAGACAGCTGGGGTAGGAATAGTAGCTGCAGTGGCTAAAGAGCTAAATACCACTGCCATCCAACTGAGTGAACAGACCACAAGTGAACAGACCACGAGTGAACAGGTGCTCATTGAGGAGCCAGTAACAACTGAATTAGTGGACGTAACAGCGGAGCCAGAGACTGCCGCAAGTCAAATTGCTGACTTAGTTAAAAAATTAAAAGACAAGATTATTAGTCAGGGTACAAGTACCCAAAACGCACCCAATGCAGTGGCAAAGGCAAGCAGTAATAACGCCCAAGCTAGTGAAGCAGAAGGAGGCCTTTCGGATCAGTTGCGCTGGCTTGTTGTGGGTGGGGCAGTTGTTGTGCTGTTACTTTTGTTGGTCATATTACGAAGAACTTCGAAACCATCTACAACAAACTCAAAAAAACATGATCAAACGTAATGGCTTGCAGCATAAAAGTTATTAACCTTTATCAGTAAATTAGGTTTGGAGCCCACCCTATGTGCGAACTTTTAGGCATGAGTGCCAATGTGCCTACGGATATCTGTTTTAGCTTTACTGGACTTATGCAGCGGGGTGGTGGGAGCGGTCCTCATCGGGATGGCTGGGGTATTACGTTTTATGTTGGCAAAGGCTGTCGCTCCTTTCATGACCCACAACCCAGTTCCAACTCTGAAGTAGCACGGCTAGTTCAGCGTCATTCTATGAAGTCTCACATTGTTATTAGCCACATACGTCAAGCCAATGTGGGCAACACATGCTTAGAGAATACTCACCCCTTTCAAAGAGAGCTTTGGGGGCAGCACTGGACCTTTGCTCATAATGGGCAGCTTACTGACACCTCTAGTTTGTCTTTAAGCCACTACCTACCTGTGGGAGATACTGATAGTGAGCATGTGTTCTGTTGGTTGTTAGGGGAGCTTCGTACAGCGTTTCCTAAGCCACCGTCGGATGCGTCTATAGTGCGCTATTTCTTGCAGCAACGTTGTCAGTTTTTAAAGACCCTAGGGGTGTTTAATATGCTGCTTTCAGATGGTGAGCACCTTTATTGTTTTTGCTCCACTAAGTTAAGTTGGATTACTCGCAAAGCACCATTTGGCCAAGCCTGCCTAAGCGATGCCGATGTTAATGTAGACTTCGGTCAAGAGACCACACCCAATGATGTCGTTTCTGTTGTGGCTACAGAGCCGTTAACAGACAATGAAACTTGGAATACCCTTCACCCTGGTGACATGCTAGTGCTCCACAAGGGTGTTGCCTTAAGCTAGTTTTTACTTTATTTTTGACTAGAGACTTAGTGTAACGTTTAATTTAACTAAAAATGACTTGAAGGTTTTGCTGGTTTTCAAACGTATGTTTGATTAGCATAGGCACACATACGTATAACAATAATTAAGAAGGCTCATTATGACTCAAATTGACGGTGTAGAATTCGGCCAATACCAATCTGTAGCTGATGTTTTTTTAGAAGCCTGTGATAAACATGCACAAAAGCCCGCCTATAGCTGCATGGGGCAAACTTTGTCATTTGAAGATGTTGAGCGTCTAACCGCTAACTTTGCATCCTATTTGCAAAACCACACAGACCTTGAGGTTGGCGACCGTATAGCTATCCAACTGCCTAACGTGTTGCAGTTTCCTATTGCTGTATTTGGCGCTATGCGCGCAGGTATGGTGGTGGTGAATACCAACCCTTTGTATACTGCAAGAGAGATGGAGCACCAGTTTAATGACTCGGGTGCTAAGGCCCTATTGATACTTGCCAACATGGCTAATATGGCAGAACAGGTAGTACCCAAAACAGGCATTAAGCTCGTTATGGTGACTGAACTGGCCGACATGCACCCGTTCCCTAAACGTTTGTTAATCAACACTGTGGTTAAACGTGTTAAAAAGATGGTCCCAGCCTATTCTTTGCCCCAAGCGGTAAGTTTCCGACATACCTTGGCATTAGGTGCCAAAAAAGCGCCTGTGGCAGTGGCCTTAACCTTAGATGACACCGCTGTGTTGCAATACACGGGTGGTACTACAGGGCTGTCAAAGGGTGCACAGTTACTGCACAAGAATTTAGTCGGTAACATGATGCAGGTCCGCGAGATCATTGTGGATATTTTGGATGGTGATCGAGAAGTAATGATTGCCCCATTGCCGCTATATCACATTTATGCCTTTACGGTGAGCTTAGTCATGTCAGACATGGGCCATGAATTAGTACTCATTCCCAATCCCCGCGATATCCCAGGCTTTGTTAAAGAACTGAGTCGGCATAACTTTACTTCTTTTGCTGGTTTAAATACCTTGTTTGTTGCGTTATGTAATAACAAAGAATTTACCGAGCTTGATTTTTCTCACCTCAAGCATACGATCTCTGGCGGCATGGCATTAACCGAAAGTGCGGCTAAGACCTGGCAAAAGGTTACAGGTTGTCAGGTGCAAGAAGCTTACGGGCTGACTGAAACTTCACCTGCAGTCTCGTTTAACCCTTACCGTGACATTCGTTTGGGCACTATTGGTAAAGCCTTGTCCGGCACTCAAGTGAAGGTAATTGGAGCAGATGGCAGTGATCTTGGGTTTAATCAAGAAGGCGAGCTCTGTGTTAAGGGGCCTCAGGTTATGGCGGGTTATTGGCAGCGGCCTGAAGCAACTGCAGAGGTTATTGATGCCGATGGTTGGTTTAAAACAGGTGACGTTGCAATATTAGCCGAAGATGGCTTTATACGGTTAGTTGACCGTATAAAAGACATGATCAATGTGTCTGGTTTTAATGTTTACCCCAATGAAATTGATGACATTGCCAGCCAACATCCAGGTATTTTAGAGTGTGCTGCGGTAGGTATTCCTAATGAGGTCAGTGGTGAAACAGTGAAGCTGTTTGTGGTTAAGTCGGACCCTAACTTAACAGAAGCTGATGTGTTGGCGCATTGTCGTGAAAACTTAACAGGCTATAAAGTACCTAAGGAAATTGAGTTTAAAAACGAATTACCCAAAACAAACGTGGGTAAAATTCTGCGTCGGGCGCTAAGAGACTAGTCTAATGAGTGGTTTGCGGTTTGCCCTAGTCTTCTAGTGGCTAGCCGCAGGCCACAGACCGGAGACCACAGGCCTATACCATGCTAAACTTCGCGCTTTAAAACCATCCTCCTCTCATATGTCCTCTGAATTTGCTAATTGCATGGTCAAAGACCACGCTGAACTGACATTATTAACTCATCGAATTTCTCAACGTCAAAAGCGTGGGCAGCCGTGCGAAAAATTATTACAACAGCTGCAGAGTAAAGTGTTATCGAGCCAAGCCACCTACGAAAAACGTCAACAGGCCTTACCTAAGTTAGATTACCCACCGCAGCTTCCTGTCAGTGGTCAGCGTGAAAAACTAGTTCAACTTATCCGTAAACATCAAGTGGTTGTGTTAGCGGGTGAAACAGGTTCAGGAAAAACTACACAGCTGCCCAAGCTTTGCTTAGAGGCTGGGCGGGGCGTTGGCGGCATGATAGGCCACACTCAACCTCGGCGTTTAGCCGCCAGAACAGTAGGGCAGCGCATTGCTGATGAGTTAAATGTACCCTTAGGCCAACAGGTGGGTTTTCAGGTGCGCTTCACCGAACAAGTAAGTGACATTAGCCACATTAAGCTAATGACAGATGGTATTTTATTGGCAGAAACACGCCAAGATCCGGACCTGCTGCGCTACGATACTATTATTGTGGATGAAGCCCACGAGCGCAGCTTAAATATAGACTTTTTATTGGGTTATTTAAAGCAGCTTTTAGCCCGTCGAAATGACCTAAAACTCATCATAACCTCCGCCACTATAGACCTAGAGCGCTTTAGTTCGCACTTTAATAATGCGCCAGTGGTGGAAGTGAGTGGGCGAACCTTCCCAGTGGATGTATGGTACCGGCCTTTATTTTCGTCTAAATCAGACCCAGGCCAAGACAAAGACCAAGATGTACAAACAGGCATTCAGCACGCGTTAGAAGAAATAGATCAACATGAGCGTCAAAGTAAGCAACACCATGGTGACGTGCTTATTTTCCTCCCAGGTGAGCGTGACATAAGAGACATTGCTTTTTTTTTGCGTAAACAAGAACAGAAGCATTGGCATATATTGCCGCTCTATGGCCGATTAAGCTTTAGTGAGCAACAAAAGGTGTTCCAACCGTCAGGTAAATCCACTGGGCGGCGTATTGTATTAGCCACCAACGTGGCAGAGACCTCAGTCACTGTGCCCGGTATTAGATACGTTATAGACCCAGGAACGGCACGGATGAGCCGTTATAGTTATCGCTCTAAAGTGCAGCGGTTGCCCATAGAAGCGATTTCTCAAGCCAGCGCCAACCAACGCAAAGGCCGCTGTGGTCGTCTTTCGGCGGGCATTTGTATTCGCCTATACGATGAAGCAGATTTTATTGCCAGGCCAGAGTTTACTGACGCAGAAATTTTACGTACTAACTTAGCGTCTGTCATTTTACAGATGCACGACTTAACCCTGGGTCCTGTTGAAGAGTTCCCATTCATCGACGCACCTGACAGCCGCTTCGTAAACGATGGTGTTAAACTGTTACAAGAGCTAGGTGGCCTCAATAATAGGGGTAAACTCACCCCCTTGGGTAAGCAGCTAGCACGCTTGCCGGTAGACCCCCGCATTGGGCGGATGGTGGTGGCTGCCAACCAATGGCATGCGTTAAACGAAGTGTTACTGATTGCCAGTGCACTTACCATTCAAGACCCAAGGGAAAGGCCGCAAGACAAGCAGCAAGCTGCAGACCAGCAACACCTGTTGTGGCGTGAAAAAGATTCAGACTTTTTAAGTTTGGTGAACCTCTGGCAAGACTACGAACATCAGCGCCAGCAACTCACGCAAAATCAATTGCGTAATTGGTGTAGCAAACACTTTGTGTCATACCTGCGTATGCGAGAATGGCGAGAGGTGCATCGGCAGTTGTTATTAATGTGCCAGCAAATGGGTTTTAAAACCAATGTTGAACTTGCAAGCTACGAAGCCGTACACAGGGCGCTGTTAACGGGTTTGTTGGGGCATATTGGTCATAAAGATGAAGAGGGACAATTTGCGGGCCCAAGACAGCGTAAGTTTTTACTATTTCCAGGGTCTGCACTTGCCAAAAAACCACCCCCGTGGATTATGGCTGCAGAACTGGTAGAAACGTCACGCTTATTTGCCCGTTGCGTTGCCAAGATAGAGCCTCAGTGGGTAGAGCAGGGTGCCGGTGCGTTACTAAAATATAATTACAGTGAGCCATCTTGGCATAAGCGCCAAGGCCAAGTTATGGCGTTTGAACAAGTGAGCTTATATGGCTTAGTACTTGCCAGTAAGCGTAAAGTGGCTTATGGCAAAATAGACCCAGACGTGTGTCAGCAACTGTTGATTATGGAAGGCTTAGTGCAGAACAACCTGCTCACCAAAGGCAAGTTTTTGGCTCATAACCAAGCCTTAGTTGAAAGTATAGAAGCCTTAGAAGCAAAATCTAGACGACGCGATATATTGGTAGATGACCAAGTTCTATTTGATTTTTACCATAGTAAAATGGCAAACGTTAAAGTGCCTATTGTGAGTGCTGCCAGTTTTGAATCGTGGCGTAAGCATCAAGAAAAGGCACAACCAGAGTATTTATTCTTAAGCCAAGACCACCTAATGCAGCATGGGGCCGAAGGGATTAACCACAGCAGCTTTCCAGATCGTTTAGTGTGGCAGGCCATGAGTTGGCCGTTAAGCTATCACTTTGAACCTAACCACGAGCAAGATGGCGTTACTATTCAAGTGCCTGCTAGCCAATTAAAGCGTCTGCCGCTTAAGCGTTTGCAATGGCTAGTGCCTGGGTTATTAAAAGATAAGTTGGTGGCATTATTAAAAGGCTTGCCAAAAGCGCAACGAAAAGCATTTGTGCCCGTGCCACAATACGCCCAAGCACTGCTAGAGGCGTTATCGCCAGACGAGATAGATTTATGTGATGCCATAGCAAAACATTTACAGCGTATTAGTGGCCGTCCTTTCGATGCACAACTGCTGCAGCAGGTCACTGTAGAACCCCATTTGTTAATGAATCTGCAAGTGATGGATGAATCTGGTGTAGCGATTGCTCATGGCCGAGACCCAGTCCAGCTTCTAGGAGACTATGCCACTGGCAATGCGGTTAGCCAGCAGCCCATTACGTCACACCCTTTATTAAAGCAAGGGCTTACCTATTGGGATTTTAAGGCGTTGCCAGCCACTATGACTATAGAGCAGGGGGCAATGAAACTGCCTGTTTGGCCGGCCATCAAAGACCAAGGTAAAGCGGTAGACATTGTGTTTACAGATTCTGCCGAAGAAGCGCATGCCACCACTCAT
>Ga0209482_1002514_pt1 | contig 11327 bp, 3 predicted proteins | sample CoawatmetaG10DNA_FD_187512 | JGI IMG/M metagenome (GOLD analysis project Ga0209482, IMG submission 187512) | Marine microbial communities from the West Antarctic Peninsula - Coastal water metaG104-DNA (SPAdes) (version 2) | ecosystem: Environmental > Aquatic > Marine > Coastal ...
AGCAGACAGAACTTGCTAACCTAAACACTAAGATGCAAACAAACTTGACGCAAGCTAAGATTGCAGAGCAGATGGGTGTTGCACAGTTAAACGTAGATCAACAAAGAGCAGTTACAAATGCTTCAGTGAATGCAAACATAGACCTGACTAAGTTTAGTGCTGATCAACAGGTTGAGTTGACTAACAGTAAGTTTATGCAAACAATGGTTTTAACAGACTTTAATGCTGAGCAACAAGCAGCAATGCAGAACGCTACCTCACTAGCTTCAATGGACATGGCAAATGCAGATCAACGTACAAAGTTATCAATTACAAATGCTCAGAACTTTTTGTCAATGGACATGGCTAATCTTAGCAACCGTCAACAGGCCGTTGTATTGGATCAACAGATGGCGCAACAAAGATTGTTGTCAGATCAAGCAGCAGAAAATGCATCTAAACAATTTAATGCTACTTCAGAAAACCAGACTAATCAATTCATGGCTGGTTTAAATCAACAGATGGTGCAGTTTAACACTCAACAAACAAACTCAATGGCGCAGTATAACAATTCAGAAATTAATAAACAAAAAGCTATTGACGCTGGTAATCAACAACAAGCTAACATGCTACAAGCTCAAATGGACACAGAGGTATCTAAGTTTAATGAGACAACAGATAATCAACGAGAACAATGGAATGCATCAAACGCGCAAGCTGTGGAGCAGTCTAACATACAGTGGCGTAGGTCAGCTAATACTGCTGAAACAGCAGCTACTAATGCAGCTAACCAACAGAATGTTCAAAATGCTTACAACTTAACAGCTCAAGATCAAACACAAGTATGGCAGCAACTGCGAGATGAAGCTCAATATATACGAAGTGCTTATGAGAACGAAGAACAACGAGTAGCTCAGCTTTACTCTACAGCGCTTTCAAATGAAAAACTTACGTCAGGCTCTAAATTTAGCTCTACGTTGTTTAATGCTATTAATGGCGTAACAGGAGGAAATACATAATGTCACTATTTAAAAGCGTTGGAAAAGGAATTAAGAGAACTTTTAAATCTATAGGTAAAGGGATCAAAAAAGCCTTTAAACAATTTGGCAAGTTTATGGGCAAGATAGGTGTGCTAGGTCAAGTAGCAATGATGTTTATTCTTCCCGCAATTGGAGGAGCTTTAGCTAAAGGATGGGGAGCTATTGCGGGTCAGACGGCTGCACAAGCAACCGCAACAGCAGCAGGAACGGCAGCAGGAACAACAGCTACCGCAAATGCAGTGGCAGCGGGATCAACAAAAGCAGCAGCAGCAGCAGCGGGAGCAACAAAAGCAGCAGCCGTTAAAGCCTCTACAACAGCAGCTATAAAAGCTGGCACACAAGTTGCTACCGAAGCAGCTACAGGTTTAATGGCTAAAGGTGCTATTTCACAAGGCGTGGGAACAGTGATGAACTTTGTAGGCAAAGTAGTCTCTACCCCTTTCAATGTTGTTAACAATTTAACAAGTGGAATTACTAACACGCTTTCAAACTTTGCACAGACTGCAAGTAACAAAATGTTTGGTACTCAGTTTGCAGGCGGTAGTGGTGCTTTCTTTGGCCCCGGTGATTCTGCATGGGCAAAAAGCACTACTCAGTTTTCTAGTAGAATGGCAAACATAACAGAAAGCTCTGGTTTCTTTGATAAGTTTGATAAAGTAGCAACTGAAATTCCTACAAAAAATATTGTATCTGAAGTAACTGTAGATGGAAACCCAACTGGCTATAGCCCAGACAAACTTCAAACTGCTCCTCCAGCTACAGATACACTAAAAGTTCCTACAGCTACAGATACACTAGAAGTTCCTACAGACAAAACAGGCTTTTTTGACAATCCTGTAAAGGCAACAACAGATTATCTGTCTTCTCTTGCTGACGAAGCTCAACTTAAAGTAACAAATGCTGTTTCCAAAGAAAATATAATAAAGAATGTAGTGACTAAACCAATAAACAGTCTTATGGGTGGCCCACAGCAATATGTAGATACTAAGTTAGCTGAAGCTATTTCACCTGAAGAAGAGTTCTTCCGTTCTGGTACTGTAGCACAACAAGCTCAAATGACAACTGAGTTTGGTGGCATGGACATTAATGATCAAAGGTTTGTAACGCCTTCAGGAAACTTTGGAGCAGGAGCAATTAATAACCTGTATCAAGTTCCTGTTTGGAAACAACCAGCAGGAGGTGGCTTCTAATGAGTTTTCAAGAAGAACTATCAAAACAACAAGCATCATTATCTCGTCCCATTCCGGGCCAGTCATTAACAAATGATCCTGAGAATCCAGCTCCTTATGAGCAGCCGCCTGAGTTTGTAAACCCTCAGTTAGCTTTAGAGACTATCTGGGAAAAGTTTATTTCTAAAGATGTGTACCCACAGCTAATAGAAACAATTGCAGACGGCACACCGCTGATGGACTTAACGCAGGTTATTTTATATCACGGTTTATCTGAAGGTAAGTGGAACCCTGATTTAATGCTTCTTCTCATTGAGCCTGTTACTTATATGTTAATGGCTTTAGCAGAGCGTCAAGATATTCCAATGACAATTTACTCAAGTGAAGCTGATGATGACGTTGAAGAAGAAGCAGTACTAGGAACTAAGTTAACTGAAGACAAGCTTAAAAGATTTCAGCAGTCTAAAGAATCTGGTACTGTACCTGAAGGAATATTAAACGCAGAAATGAAACAAGAGTTGAAGGAACTTCCACAACTAGATAGTTTACTCTCTCGTTCTGAAGCGCCTCAACAACAAACAGACAGTTCAATGTCTAAAACTGCGGGAGCATAGAAATGGCAATAAGAGAAGTAGGCTCATCTTTATTACAAAGAGCTGGTGATGTTCAAAGAGATAATGCCAGAAGCAACAGAAGAAGAGAAAGAAAAGACACGCTAGTTAATTGGGGTCTTAAAAATTTATTAGAGCTAGGCACATCAGCAGGCAAGGCTATTATAGCTAATAAAAATGAAGATTTCTTAAATACCATAGAAGGCTTTCACGGAGACAATGCAGCTTTTAAAGCTAATGTTAGCGAAGCAGAAAGCCGTATAGGTGTAATGGACGGAGCTAGAGCAGGGGGAAAAGGAGTATCGCAGTACTTTCAAGATCAAGCAACGCTAGATGTTGCAAGTCTTCCGGGCTATGCGAAGGCACAGACAATGTATTCAGGCGAAAAATGGAAATCTTATGTCAATGAACAAACATTTAGTCTTGCAAAGAAGTATGAAACTGCTGCAACAGACAATGAAAAAGAGGCTCTTGAGTTTTTAGGGCGGATAGAAGCAAAAGATAAAAGTCAAGGTTACAGAAATGAGATGCTAAAAGGCAGAGCAACTAACTTAAAAGAAATGTTTACTATGCCACTAGTTAATTTCTTTTCAGGAAACAATGAAGGAAGCCCACAGAACATTGATAAAGAAACAGAGATAGCTGCAATATCTGCTACCGGAAGCATTGGTAGTGGGCAGGTAAAGAAAAGCGACATGTCTATACTTAAAGAATCAACTTCGCTTGATTTTTCAACAAGACTAGAAATCCTTAAAGAGCTAAATAGCAATGCAACAAAATCATTTGGCGCAAATACTTTAGCAGCGAAAAATTTTGCTCTCGCTCCTCCTGTAGTAGGCTCACCAATAGATGTAAAAATAATTAATGTAAATGGCGAGGAACAAACTCTATCAGGAATACCAGTAACTCAAGGAGGTGTTACAACATGGACTGACCTAGCTGGAAAACCAATTACTAATGCCGTAGTAAGTAGGGATCTTGATCGGGTTGTTTCTCGCCTTAAAGACGAGACGGTAGGACAAACTCAAGCAAGAGTATTATCTCTATATACAACAGATCAAAGAGACTCCATGAGTGACTATATGAACGCTATAGTACCAAAAGACCCATCAGATAAACAAATAGCAATCGCACAAAAATTTATTTTTGGAAAAATGCATGTTACAGCTAGAACTTTAACTAATAGATTTGGTATTCCTCCTATACAAGCTACACAGATAGCAGCAGAAGCGCACTACTTTGATGTTACAGAAAACATGTTTACTAACAACACGTATACGGCAGATGAATTTAGTTCATACGGTTCAGTACTTAATAATAGTGATGCTATGGACACTACTAAACTAGGTGAAGATAATTTAATTATTAGAGCAATGAATAAAGTAATTAGCAGCGATCCAGATAGTAATTTAGTTAAGTTTAAAAACGAAATAACACAATACAATGCATCCTTGCAAAAAAAGAGTGACGGAAATAGTGGAAATACACCCGCCTTAGCGGTAACTCCAGCAACAACAGAAGAACCAGAAGTAACTCCTGTTCGTGTTGTATCATCAGCTACAGTTGTGCCTGAAGAAAAAGAAGACAGTGTAACAATAGATTTAACTAAGCTTCCACGCGCTCCTAGAAGAACTACTGCTAGTGCTGACGTACTTCAAAGAGGAGCCTACAACGCAGTTACAAAGGCTTATAAAACTTTACAGCGTTCTCAAGCTGCTTCCAAAAGCAACAGCAATAGAGGCGTTCGAGTGCCTACTGGTGCTGTTGAGCGTGACCAACAAAAACTAAACAGTCTTTACTCAGCTTACATGAATAAATACGGAGAGTAAAAATGTCAGACGAACTTGCTAAACAACTTAAACAGATAGGCATAACTGAGCAAAAAAGAATAGACGAGTTTAATCCTTTTGCAGGCATGACAGGAGCAAATGAACAGCAAGCTACAGAAAGCATGCAGACTGTAACAGACTTTGAAAACAGCGAAGCTACTCAAAAAAACTATTCTCTTGTTATGGAAGCACTAAGCAGAAACAAATCTTTTATAAGTTCGCTTGCTGATCCAGCTTCTATAGCAGACGATGGGCCTGTTGAAATGTTGCGCGATGACACCTTACGTATAAGCAGTAAAGTAAATAAAGCACTAGAAGCTGGTGACTGGTCGGATGTAGAAAAGAAAGCATACATAGACCTTAAATCAGATTTTGATAAAGTATCTATTACAGGTTTAAGTGAGCATGCTACGTTTATAAAAGATTATGGCATAGATTTACTTGCTAACTTTGAAACTGTTCCTGTTTTTGCAAGCATGTTATTTTCAGGAGGCGGTAGTGCTGCTGCTGTTGCTGGTACACAGACCGCAGCTCGTCTTGCATTTAAAAAAGCACTAGAAAAAACAGCAGCTATAACATCTACTAAGAAAGGTGCTGGCGCTTATGCTGCTGCTTTTGCAGGTACTGATGATGTAGCTCGTCAAGCTTTAAACATGCAGACAGGTGAGCAACTTGAGTACAGTTTAGGTTCTACTGCTTTTGCTGTAGGAATAGGTGCAGCGGCTGGCTATGGCGTTAAAGCTGGCATAGATAAATACGCAGCTAGAAAACTTCAAAAGAGTTTAGACATTGAAAAAGTAACACCACTACAAGAAAAAGATGGCATAAAGCTTTTAGAAAAAGCCACAACCACTGGAGTTCTACCAAAGAAACCTATTGATGATATCTTAAAGGACTTAGGAAAGCGTTTGGAAGCTGGTGAAGATTTGCAGTGGAAGGACATTAAGTCTGTTTTAAACTCATATGATTTTATAGGTGCTATTGGCGGTGGTGAGCAAACAGTAGATGATCTTACAGATATTATGTATCAGTCTATTAAAACAGGAGACAATGGACTAGAAGTTAGAAGCAAGTTAGCTTTTAATATGTACCGCGTAGGTACTAATTTAGTAGGCAAAGCTGTAGGTCAAGCGCCCGGAATGTTGAGCGCCTTTGTACCTTTCTCTAAGACAGCAGCTAGTTTGCGATCTGCCCTTAGTCATCGCTTTGATCAAAAATGGACAACAACAGATTCTCTTGTAGGCGCAGACTTTTCTGAAGTAGCTACACGATATTCGTCAGAGCTTACAACTTCTTATAGAGAGACTATAGAGCCTTTTGCATTGAACGCGCTTACTGGAGAACTAAGTGAAAAAGTTAACACTGCTTTGAATGCTGCTGTGCGCGGGGTTGCTTCTGGAGATAAGCAAATTGACCTTGCCGCAGAGAAAATTAAAGCACAGTTTAAAAAAGTAGGTAAGCTGCTAAAGAAAAACAAAGTTATACAGCACAATGTTGAAAACTATATCCCGCGTAACTGGGATAGAAAAGCAATTGCTGATAGACAAGAAGAATTTGCAGCCCTATTAGTAAAAAATAAAGAAGCTTCTAATATGGACGAAGCTAGGTCTATTGTAGAATCAATGTTAGACAAACAAAATCAATTGAACAGCGGAAGTGCTGGTCATTTCTTTTCTACTACAAGATCATTTGAAAATTTAAATGACGCTGACTTTGTAGACTTTTTAGATACTGATCTATTAAGCAGTATTATGAGCTACAACCATCAAGCAGGAATAGGCTTAGCTAAAGTTAAAGTGTTAGGTGTTACAAACGAAGAACAGTTTATTAATAAGTGGGTTAAGACAATAGATAAAGAAATGCAAAGTTCTGGAGCTTCGTTAACTCGTAAAGATAAACAAAGCCTAGTTGATCTTTATCGCGTTACTACGGGTGAAAATCTAGAACGCTACAGTGATGGCGTTCAGAACGTATCTGATATATATAGTCTTGCTACCCGTCTTGCGCTTCTTCCGGGCGCTACGCTAAGTAGTGTTACTGAGCCAATTATTAATCTGTCTAGAGCAGGAGTTGTTAATTCTGTAAAAGGTTTTGCAGAAGCTTTAGAGCTTTCGTTTAAATCAATTACAGGTGACATGCACACAAAACTACGCACAAACCACAACTTAACTGCTATGGAAGCACACCGCGAAATGCAAAAGGTTGGAGTTGCTATCAATCAAGCTGAGAGCCAGTTAGGAAATCGTTTAGGTGGTAATGATATTGTTAATGAGTCAATGCAAAAAGCTAACAACTTATTCTTTAGAGGAATATTTTTAGACCAGTGGACTAAATTTGTACAGCGAGTTTCGTATGTCTCAGGTCGAAACATGATTAAAGAAAACCTAGAATTTCTTTCAAAGCAAGCTGGATTGCCAGAAACTAGAAAGACAACAACTATACTAGGCGAGTTAAACGATGCAGGTGTTGACGCTGAACAAGGCGTAGCATGGATACGAAATGGCTCTAAAACTTCAGATGACTTTAATCAAAACATAAGTAACGGTGCAGCGCGTTACTCTAATTCTATTATCCTACAGCCTACCGCGCAGTCAGGACAGAAGCCTATGTGGCACTCTAAGCCCACGACCTCTGTTTTCTTTCAGCTACTAGGTTACCCTGCTGCTTTTACAAACACTGTTTTAAAAGGCGCAGCAAAAGGCTTATACAAAGACCCTGTACGAAACACAGCTAAGACTGCAATGGCTGCTATCTTAATGACTGAGACAGCTCGTTGGGCTAATTGGGCGCGTAGTCGCGGAGAAAGTGAAAGCCGTGTAAGCCCTTTTGAAGCTAGAAAAAAAGCTATTGCTCGTTGGGGCGGCTTTGGTTATGTCCCTGATTCAATTATTCGCTCACAAAAAAGCTCTATGTTTAATCAGAATGCTGCAACCGCCTTGTTGCCTTTAACTGGGCCTATTGTAGGAGACGTATCTAATTTACTTTCAGGAAGAATTATAGAAACTTTAGGTCAAAAACTTCCGGGCTATGCAATTGGCACTACTTTTTTAGGCAGTGAGGAAATGACAAAGTATAGAAAAAACTTAAAAGAGTTAGATAAAGACTTAAAAGATGCCCTAGTGCCAGAGTTTAAAAATGATGCTGGTCGAAGCTCGTTTGAAAAAGGCGGGACTGTTAATGTTCCTAATGCTCCAGCCGAGCCTGATGAAAGAATAAATAAAGTTTCTGGCCTCCCTTATAGCTATGAAGCAGGTTCTGCTTTTATGGATGAGGACAACCCCTTTAAAATTCAAAGACAGGGCTTTAATATTGGAGGTGCAGCAGCAAAAGGTTTAGCTACGCTTATTAATTCTTCTACAGATGGTTTACTACAACCTAAAGTAGTAGGTGAGCTGGCTAAAAATATTCAGAACAAAGTAGTCAATAAGAAACAAGAAGTGTATGTAGACCCTGACGGAATGTTCTTTGATCCAGCAGCTCAGAAAGTGTACGTAGAGGACGCAGTTAAGAATATACTCTCTAGTTCTCCAACTTCTAAAATTAAAAATCAAGAAGCTGATGCAGATGGTGTTCTATTTGAAGAGCTTTCTTTAATGCTTGACGATGTTAAAGTTAATAAGTCTCTATTGTTAGACGAGCCTATTGAGTTTTCACCTGATATTGAGGGGATGGACAGGCTTGTTAATTACTTTAGTACTCGCTTGAGAGAAGAACCAGAAGCTGCACATTTAAATACAGCAGGTTTAGATAAAGCTGCGCGGATACAGATAGCTAAGTTAAGCCAACAAGGAGAAGACTTAGAAGGTCTGCTTACTGAGTTGCCCGGAATTAGTTCTCAAGTAAAACAAAACATGCCTTCAGATAGAAGACTTTTAAATACTGAAGAGTTTTTAAGTACCTCACAAGAAAAGAATTTACAGCATCGCACTGTTGTATCTTATGGCGAGACAGATTTTGAAATTGCTTTTGCTTTAGCAAGAGAAACAGGTGTGCATGTTGGAACTACTGGGCAGGCTAACCTTATTGCTGCGCGACACTTAAACAAAGAAAAAGCAATATCACAGCTACAGTTAAACAGGAAAATTAATCAAGGAGAAATAGATTCTTTTTTTGAAAATGAATTAAAGCTGCTTCAAAAACAAAGCGACCAGAATGGCAAGAACTATTCTATGCCTTCTATCTCTACAACGTCAGGATATATAAATGTTAAAAATCCTTTAGTCGTAGAGCAAGACTTTGGTTACTGGGGGCCAATGGATATTCTTTTAGGTGCAGACTTTGAAGATGAAGTTATAAATGCTTTTGGATCAAAGCTGACTAACGAAAGATTTAAAGTTTTTGAAATGCTTAAAAATCAAGCACAAGACCTTGCAGAATATAAAATAGAAATGTTTGATAACATCAGAGGCGCAGAGTCTCTAGATGAAATGCGAGAAGTCATTACTGATAAGATGCGAATGGAACTACAGCAAGCCGAACTCTCTAAAGAACTTCAAAGTTTCCTTACAGAAGCAGGCTATGATTCTATTAAGTATAAAAACACTGTAGAGTCTGTACTTGAAAATGAATCTGAGTATTCTTATATCTTGTTTAAGCCTGAACAGTTTAAAAGCGCAGGAAGTTCTTTTGATATTAGCGATAAAAGACAGACCTTTAACATTGGTGGTGTAGCAGCAAAAGTATTAACTAAAGCTTTTTCTCCTAAAGGAGACAGCGGTTTCTTTAGCTATGCTGAAAAAGCTGCACAGGCTATGTCTAGAACTAAGGGAACTGGTGACGAGTTTATTAGTGAGTTGACATCTAAAAAAATAAATGTGCAGCAAGATGAACTAGAGTGGACAGGATTTTTAAGTGAGTTTAAAGGCAAGCCTAAAACTACTAAAGATGAAGTGGTAAGTTTTTTAGCTGCTAATCGACTAGATGTTGAAGAAGCTGTAGGCAGGGACATTCCGGGCAAGTTAGATTTTGGCACAGTTGCAAATGACGCTACTATGTTAAAAGGAATGGACGCTGACTTTGCTACAAAGCCTATTCATAAAGAGTATACGTGGGATGGTCAGGCTACTGAGAACTATAGAGAAGTTGTTTTAAAACTACCTAAAAACAAGCAGTCTGGTTTAGAGCCTTATAGACACCCTGAACATTTTCCTGAAGATCAAGAAAACATCCTAGCGCATGTTCGTTTTTCAGATATTGTTTCAGCCGATGGAAAGAAAATTCTTTTAATTGATGAAGCTCAAAGTGATGTGCATAAGCAAGGAAGCAAGTTTAAATATCGTGACAAGAATACTGATGAGAGCAGAAAAGTATTACGAGAAGATGCTAGTGTAAAGGAAGAAAATTTACTTGTACAACAACAAGAGCTGGAATCTGAGTTTAGTATGTTAGAAGAACTAGAACTAACAAGAGAGCTAACACCGGATGAAGCACTACGATTTGATGAAGTAGATAGGTTACTTGCTCAATTAGATAATGAAGTAGAAGCATTGTCAGGTGTTAGAAGTCCTTTTGATGATGTTGAAGAACTTACTGAAGTTCCAGTAGACGCAGTTCCATTTAAACAACGCAAGTCTTCAGGTTGGCAACAACTAACAATGAAAAGGTCTTTGATTGAAGCAGCTAAAGGAGGTTATGATACTTTAGCATTAACAACAGGACAGCAACAAGCTGCTAGATATGGGGATATGATTGAAGATGTTTCTGGAATGCTTAAACGCTATGACAAAGAATACATTAACATCTTAAATGGATTTGCTGCAAAGTATGACGCAAAGGTTGTAATGCGTGAAGTTATAGATGCTAATGATGATATTGTAGAAGTACCTAGCCTACAAATAACAGAGCAGATGCGTAAAGATATTCTAACAGGTCTTCCACAGTTTGCAGAAGGCGGTCAAGTAAGTGCTTATGAAATTCAAACAGGAGACACGCTTTCAAATATTGCTAAGCAACACGGTACAACTGTAGAGCAGCTTGCTACTGACAATGAAATCAGCGATCCTAATATGATCTATGCTGGAAAAACTATTAATGTTCCTTCAGCAGCAGGCATAATAAAACCAGCAGCAGCTCCTATAAGTATGCCAGAACCTGAAGTAGCACCTAGTCCTACAGCTAAGCCTTCTATGTTAGCGGAGCAAGTAGAGCAAGCGTACACCGCTGGTTCAGAGGCAGTTACAGAAGGTTTAGAAGCTAGTTCAGAAGCAGTTACAGAAGGCTTAGAAGCTGTGTCAACATCAGTAGGCAAAGGAGTAGGTGCTCTTAGAAGGATGCTAGGCACTGACTTAGGAGGATCAGGAAGAACAGCAGAAAACACCGCAGGTTCTTTAAGAAACTCTGAAACTACAGTGGACATCCCAGACTTTAGCCCAACACAAGCTGTAGCTGACGGTAAAACGTGGACACTGGCAGGCGCTGAAGAAGGTTTAAACAGAGTTGTTGAAACTGTAGATTCTGTTGTTGATTATTTTAAGAACATTGACTTTGGTTTTAGTTCTCTAGATGAAGTTGCAAAAGCAAATGCCGCTCCTGAGACAAACATATCAGACGTTAAGCTGCCTGACTTTAGTTCAAAAGGACGTACCGCAGAGAACACCACTGGTGCTACTGCTGAACCTAAAGCTACTGAGATATCTATGTTAGGAGACATGACAATAGATCAAATTGCAGATGCTGTTGCTTCTCCTGAAGTTGATCTTT
>Ga0209482_1002517_pt1 | contig 11318 bp, 10 predicted proteins | sample CoawatmetaG10DNA_FD_187512 | JGI IMG/M metagenome (GOLD analysis project Ga0209482, IMG submission 187512) | Marine microbial communities from the West Antarctic Peninsula - Coastal water metaG104-DNA (SPAdes) (version 2) | ecosystem: Environmental > Aquatic > Marine > Coastal ...
ATCTAAACCATGATGAGTATGGTAAGCCATGGTGATGGCTTCTTGAAATCTTTTAGCCTCGTCATAAACACCTCTGGGGCCAATTGGATTTACATTTCCGTAATAATCTTCAGTTTGTGGATTTATTAGCGGATCTCCATAAACTTCAGAAGTAGAAGCAATCAGAATTTTCGCCCCCTTTAATCTTGCAAGACCTAACAGATTTAGCGTTCCTAAAGAACCGACTTTTAATGTTTCAATAGGAATTTTTAAATAATCTATAGGGCTAGCTGGTGAAGCAAAATTTAATATATAATCAAGAGGGCCATCAAGTGAGATATGTTCAGTAACATCGTGTTCTCTAAACTCAAATTGTTCAGAATTATTTAAATGGGCAATATTTTCAAAAGTACCTGTAATAAAATTATCCATTCCTATTACATAGTAGCCTTCTTTAATAAATTTATCACATAAATGTGATCCTAAAAACCCTGCGGCTCCAGTAATTAATATTCTTTTACGCATAGCATCGTATTTTAAAAAATAATTAACAAATATAAAAAAATTACTCGATTATTGTAATAATCTAGAAAGTTATCATCAAATAAAAAATGACAAAATTATTATTACACTAAATCAAAATGAAATAAACAAAATAAAAGAATTAAAATATATTTCTAATAGATTAGAAGATATTAGAACGTTGTTTTTATTGAGATTAAATGTTGGACAAAGGGTATCAGAAGTATTAAAAATTATCTCAGAAACCTATAATTTTTAAAATCCTATGGCTGTTTAATGGCTATTTAAGTATTTATAAAAATTAAATTCACGGTAATCAAGTACTTGATGCTTAATTTAAGACTACAGTCCGTAGTCTTTTTAAAAATAAACAAACCTAACTAACTAAAAATAATCTAATTAACTTTGTTATAATATTCTTTGTAATCTCCTGAGGTTATATTTTCTAGCCATTCACTATTATCTAAATACCAGGCAACTGTTTTTTCTATCCCTTCTTCAAATTGTAAAGAAGGCTCCCATCCTAATTCATCTTTTAGTTTTGTAGAGTCTATTGCGTAACGTAAATCATGACCAGCTCTATCAGTCACATAGGTAATTAATTTATCAGAGGTTCCTTTCTCTCTTCCAAGTAATCGATCTACTGTTTTTATCATTACTTTTATCAAGTCAATATTTTTCCATTCGTTAAAACCGCCAATATTATAAGTGTTTCCTAATTTCCCTTTATGAAAAATAATATCAATTGCTCTCGCATGATCATTTACAAATAACCAATCACGGACGTTTTCTCCTTTTCCATATACTGGCAGGGGTTTATTATTGACTATGTTATTAATAAATAGCGGAATTAGTTTTTCTGGAAATTGGTAAGAACCATAATTATTTGAACAATTAGATATCACTATAGGTAATCCATAAGTATCTGCAAAAGCCCTTACAAAATGATCTGAAGATGCTTTAGACGCTGAATATGGAGAATGCGGGTCATAAGCTGTTTTTTCTGTAAAAAATCCTTCTTCTGCTAAAGAACCATAGACCTCATCTGTTGATACATGGTAAAATAATTTATTTGTAAAGTTACCATTCCAATATTCTTTTGCTGCTTGCAACAAACTAAGTGTTCCCATCACATTAGTCTGTGCAAAAGAAAATGGATCTTTAATTGAACGATCTACATGAGATTCTGCTGCTAAGTGAATTACTGAGTCTATAGTGTACTCTTCAAAAACTTGCTTTACTTTTTCTAAATCACAAATATCACATTTTACAAAGGTGTAGTTCTCTTTATCTTGGATACCTTTTAAATTTTCAAGATTCCCTGCATACGTCAACACATCCATATTTACGATGTGATAATCAGAGTATTTATTCACAAATAAGCGAACCAAATGAGAACCGATAAAACCAGCACCACCAGTAATTAATATATTTTTTTTCAATTTAATTTTATTTATTATTATTATTATTCAATTTTGAAATACATACAGCTAAAGAATCTCTCCAAAATGGGATTTCAATTTCAAAATCTTTTTTAATTTTTGATTTATTCAATACAGAAAAATGAGGTCTTTTTGCTGGTGTAGGATAATCTTTTGTTTCAATTGGATTTAAATTGCAATTTACCTTACCTAAATCCATTATTGCAATTGCAAAATCATACCAAGAAGCAACCCCTTCATTAGAAAAATGATATATTTTCCCTTTTGTATTTATGTTAGATTCTTTTTTGTAAGAAAGAATATCTAAACATGTTTTTGCCAAATCACTTGCATTAGTTGGTGTACCCACTTGATCAAAAATAACCCCCAATTTGTCTCTTTCATTTCCAAGTCTTAGCATTGTTTTTACAAAATTATTTCCATAAGCCGAATACAACCACGAAGTCCGAATCACAATCCCATCAATATTAGAATTGATAACGGATAATTCTCCACTCCTTTTGGTATTTCCATAAACACCTATCGGATTTACTTCATCTAATTCTTGATAAGGCAGAAAACTATTCCCATCAAAAACATAATCCGTAGAAATATGAATTAATTTACCCTTCACTTTTTCTAAGGCATTTACAAGATTTAAAACACCTGTTGCATTTACTTCTTCAGCAATTTCGACCTCATCTTCTGCTCTGTCTACTGCCGTATATGCCGCACAGTTTACAACTGTATTTATATTTTTGTCTTTAAAGAAAATATCTAATTGTTTGCTACTACAAATATCTAGTTCTGGTAAATCCATAAAAAAGAAATTAAATCCTTTATACTTTGCTGCTAAATCCTTTATTTCTGATCCTAATTGACCTTTAGACCCTGTAACTAATATATTCATCTATTTAAAATTTAAAAGGGGTTTCTAAATCTTTAAAGAATGATAAATTTTCATCTTTCGCTGATAATTGAACTTCTTCCTTAGTTAAGCCCCAGTCTATATTCAATTCTTGATCATCATATCTAATTCCAGAATCAGAATCTGGAGCATAGGTGTTGTCTACTTTATAAGCAAAAACTGCAGTTTCACTTAAAACAGAAAAACCATGTGCAAAACCTCTAGGAACAAATAATTGCCTTTTGTTTTCTCCTGACAATTCTATAGCTACATGTTTTCCATAAGTAGGAGAGCCTTTTCTAATATCTACTGCCACATCCATTACTCTGCCATCAATACAACGAACCAACTTTGCCTGATTAAATGGTGGCTTTTGAAAGTGCAACCCTCTTAGAACCCCTCTTGACGATTTGGACTCGTTGTCTTGTACAAATTTTATAGGATATACGTTTTCTTCAAATTTCTCTAAATTAAAAGATTCTAAAAAGTACCCCCTATTGTCACCAAAAACTGAGGGTTCTATTATATAAACACCCTTTATTGCTGTTTTGATAAATTTCATTTTATTCTTTCGCTAATTTTAATAAATATTGACCATAACCATTCTTCTTCAGTGGGTCTGCTAATTTATGCAACTGTTCTTTGTCTATATATTTCATTCTGTAGGCAATCTCCTCTAAACAAGCTACTTTTAAACCCTGTCTCTTTTCAATCGTTTCTATAAACTGTCCAGCTTCCATTAAAGAATCATGCGTACCTGTATCTAACCAAGCAAAACCTCTACCTAACAATTCAACCTTTAAGTTTTGTTGTTTTAAGTATTCTTGATTTACGGAGGTAATTTCCAGCTCTCCTCTGTGAGATGGTTTTATTTTTTTTGCAATTTCCACAACGTCGTTTGTATAAAAATACAATCCAACTACTGCAAAATTTGATTTGGGATAGGTAGGTTTTTCTTCAATAGAAGTTACATTTCCTTTTTCATCATATTCTGCTACCCCATAGCGTTCAGGATCATTTACATAATAGCCAAATACAGTTGATTTACCTTCAGCTACATTATTTATAGCATTTTGTAAAATTCCTGAAAAACCATAACCATAAAAAATATTATCTCCAAGCACCAAGCACACATCATCGGAACCAATAAAGTCTTCTCCAATAATAAAGGCTTGTGCTAAACCATCTGGACTCGGTTGCTCTTTATAAAACAGCTTTATTCCTAAATCCTGACCAGTGCCTAATAATTTTTCAAAATTTGGTAAATCTTCTGGTGTAGAGATAATCAATATTTCTTTAATCCCTGCCAGCATCAAAACAGATAATGGATAATAAATCATTGGTTTATCATATACTGGTAATAATTGCTTTGATACTCCTTTTGTAATGGGGTATAACCTAGTTCCTGAACCTCCCGCTAATATGATTCCTTTCATTGAATATTTTTTTTAGGTAACCCCTTAAACCATTTGTTGTGTAGGTTATTGGATGGATATAATATTACGAACGCAGTTAAAATAATCAACTTTGAATCAACAATAAATGATCTATTTAACTGATACCATTTTTCTAAATCACCTTTATATGGGGCTATTACCCTTTCATAATATAAATGTAAATCTTCATTTTTAACGGAGGACATAATCGATTCTTCATCTCTAAAAACTATTGAACCAATTCCAGTTAACCCGGGTTTGACATTATATATCATATTTTTAATTTCTTCAGAATATAGGTTCCAATCAGATTCTAAAATTGGTCTTGGACCGACAATACTTATATCACCAATCAAAATGTTAAATAATTGTGGTAACTCATTAATTTTTGATTTTCTTAAAAACTTACCAATTTTAGTAACTCTATAATCATCAGTTAAAGTTATACTTCCAGTGCCTAAATTTAAAGAGTTTTTCAACATAGTAGCAAACTTCCAAATTTTAAACTTTGAATTCAAATATCCAATTCTTTCTTGAGTGTAAAAAACTTCACCCTCTGCCGTGAACCTTAAGGCAATGACTATTATTAAAAAAATTGGAATTAAAAACACTATTGCGATGAAACTTGTAAGTACATCTGCAATTCTCTTAAAAAAATTATACATAAATTTACATTTTTTGATCCAAATGTTTGCCTGTTTCTATATGGCTAAAATCTGGTACATATTTGACAATGACTTTAATTATATCTAACTTACTTGCTTTAGGGTTAGAAAATACAACCTCAAAATCGTTTTTTACTGATCCAAAAGAAATTTCAGTTTCAGTTGAATTTATATAACCTAAAGATTTATATTTTTTAATATCAAAATGTTCTTCTTCTGTATAAAACTCCTCATATGCTTTTTCTCCAGAAGTATCAGTTTTAAAAAAAAACACAGGATATTTAGTTGAATTATTGTCAAAGTTAAATTCTTTAGCTTCTTTCTCTGATTTAACTAATAAAGGGTCAAACCCATTATTCTTTAAAAAATCAATTGCAATATCTTTAAAATAAATTTGATCTTTATGAAAATCTAATTTAGGGAAGAAGATACTACCCGAATCACCTAAAAACGTAGATAATAAACAGATTTGACCAGATTGTTTTGGAGAAACAAAAAATCGTTTAATATCTGATGGACAAGATAAAGGTTGTCTTTTATTGATTCTGTATATAAAACCATCCAATAAACTTCCATTTGAGAATGCAACATTTGCAAATCTTGCCGTGGATACTCTAAAATTACTTTGTTTTGATAAAATCAATTTTTCCATTAGACTTTTTGAAGCTCCCATAATATTAACTGGATTCGCAGCTTTGTCTGTTGATACACTGAAAAAATATTTGGGTGGGTTTAATTCGCAAAGATTTAAAAGTTTAATAGCACCGAAAACATTATTTTTTATTAAAGCTTCAACTGAAATTTTGTCTTTTTCAGAACGAACATGCTTGTGAGCAGAAAAGTTTGAAATAATATCCCAGGGCATTGATTTAAAAATCTTGTCAAAAGTATCATCTAAAAGGTTTACAGGATAAGTAATTAACTCTGGTTTATAATCTAATAATTTTGAACTTCTTAATTCTCTAGTTAGTTCTGTTAAACCATTTTCATTTATATCTACAACCACAATTTTTCTTGGTTGAAAAATTAATAACTCCTTAATATAATTAGAGCCAATTGTACCAGCTCCTCCAATAACAAGGATGTTCTTATTTGATATTTGTGTTTTTAAATAATCTGAATTATCAAATATATCTTCAGAAAAATTAATTTTTAAATCTACACAGTCTTTAAAATTCATTATTCTTATTGTTTATTTTTTATTGTTTTTACTACTTCAGCAATGTTATTATCCAACTTAAGCTTATTCTGTTTAAATTCTGAGTTACCTAGTTCTTCAGCAATAGATTCTTCTCTTCTAAAAAGACTTATTGAAATCTTAAGTTTCTCTTCGAAGTCGGTTAGATTATTATTTTCAAAATCTGGTTTAAAAGTTCTAGACAAAATTACCCCTTGAGAACCTAACCTGTAATGTTCAATTAAAATAGTCTTTGCTGATGGAAGAATATCTCTTGAAACACAAGCTATACCACCAATACCAAATTTTTGTTTTTTACTTTTAAGTTTTTTAACAATATTATCAATTAATCCATCAGAATAAGGCTCAAACATAAAACTTGTTTTACGTTCAATGTGAATATCATTCAATCCAATATGCAGATAATCTATACCATCTAATAAGAGAATTTTATCCAAATTTTTGATTCCTGACAGTGTTTCTAATAAAAGAGCAACCTTTAATGAATGTTCTTTTGCTATTTTCAAAAAATTCTCAACTTCAAATAATTCTTTGAAGTATGGCAACATTATCATATCAACATGTCCACCTTTCGCTATTTGAGCTATTTCTTCTCTAGTCCATTCACCATAAGGATTTGTTCGAACTAGTATCTTTGATTTATTTAGTGCGCTTTTAATAACTTTAATATCTGATATCTGGTGTTCAGATTTAACGGTATTTCTATTCTTCTGTCTATCTTCTTTACCTATTTTTTCTAAATCAATAAAGATCCAATCTATTCCTAAATTATCAGCAATTTTTGCCTCTATTTTATTATTTGTAATATAAAATAATTCTAACATAATATTTGATATCCTGAAAAAACATCTTCAAAGGTTTCACCTCTTTTAATTAAAGATAATTTTTCGTTATTAATAAATTCAAAAATTGGGACGTTGGGGAGAATAAACTGTGGCTTCATTACCAACGAATAAGAACCAACTTCTTTAAACAATATTAAATCACCCTCTGAAAGGTCTGCATTAAAATCTTTATCTAAAATATCAGTTTCAATACAAGTATATCCACAGACAAGAGCATTTTTAAGTTTTAAATTGGACTCTTTCCTTTTATTAAAAACTTCAAATGGACTATTTAATCTATTTACGGAAGGATTAACATTATATTTACTACCAGTTGTATTTACTATATATTTATTTTTTATTTTTTTAATACTTACTACCTTCACTAAAAAATCTAATGCCTTTGATGCTAGAGCTGTACCTGGCTCAATTAATAATTCAGGTTGTTCTTTGAAAATCTTTTCTTTAATAAAAAAATCATTAATTAATTTTGATGAAACATTAGCATATTCATCAAAAGTTGGAATTATGAAAGGCAATTGAGATTTTAATTTTGGACTCATATCACTAAACATTCCACCCCCCAAACTAATATAACTAAGTTTGTCACTATATTTTGAAAATTTATTTTTTAAAAATAAAATCATTTTTTTAGTACAAAACTCCCATTTATCAATACCTCTTGGTGCATAATGACAGTGAATACTAATTATCGAAATAAATTTACTTTCTTTCGAATGTTGTAGAATAGAGTCTATATCACTAGAATCTATATCAACTCCGAATCTAGAGGTATACTGTTCAGAATTAAAATTTAATCTTATTCCAATATTGACTTTGACTTTCTCTGATTCTGCAAAGTGCTTTATAAAATTAAACTCCGAAAGAGAATCAACGTTAACAGTACCTCCATTTAAAAGAAAATTCTTGGTAAACTCTCTGTGTTTAAAAGGACCATTAAAAAAAATATTGCTGTTTTTAAAACCCATTTTTTGAGCTAATTTTAACTCCATCGAAGATACAACTTCGGCATATCCTTGATTCTTCCTAACTTCATTTACTAAATCAGGAATATAGTTCGTCTTAAAAGAATAAGCTATATTCGTTTTAGAATACTTAGCTCTAAATGCTTTTAAGACTTTAAAATATTCTTCATTAAACATTTCTTTATTAAGAACATAGGCGGCCTCACAAGAAAAAGATTCTAGTGCGCTATTAAACTTTTGATATTTAGACATAATTATTTATTATTGTTTTTAATTTAGTGTAAGCTTTCTCTTCTGTAAAATCTTTTAGGAATAGTGAATAGTTATTATTAGAAATCCTTTTATATTTTTCTGGTGATTCAATAATTTCAATTATCAAATCTGAAGTTTGAGTAATGGATAAATCATTAATATTAAATCCTAATTCTAGAGACTCAATTAAATCTGAAGACTCTCCATTTAGAGTATTAATAATTGGAAGACCATTTGACATATATTCTATTAATTTATTGGGCCAACCTTGGGGTGAATTCTGATTATAAAACATTAATCCAAAATGTGCTTTATCCAATTGAGCCTGTAAATCTATGTTATTTAGCCAACCTAAGAGAATAACGTTCGGATTATTTTTTTTCATTACTTGTAAGGATGTCATTTTAGGTCCATCCCCACAAACATAAACCTTATGTTTTATTTTTTTATTGGTAAAACTTTCTGAAAACTTAAATATCAAATCAAGATTATATGTATCGCCTAGACTTCCTGAAAAAATAAAGTTAACTTCTTTACTCATATCTAATACTCTGACTAATGGTTTAATGTAAGGTTTAGAAAGTGGTATGAAATCAACATTTTTTGTTTTTTTTGTAGCCCAACTTAAATATTTTGGAGAAACTGCCAATGTAAAACTAGAATATTTGAATATAAAAAATTTTATAAGTTTGTGGAAAATTAAAAAAGGAGAAACTAAATAATTAATTTCAAAAATATCAGGCCATTTATCTCTAACATCAACAAAAATTTTTACTTTAGTAAGACACCCATAAAGAACAGCTACAAATGATAATAGTATTGTAGGATATGAAACTATAATGAGACTTGGTTTTTCTTTGTTTTTTATTAGATAAAAAACAAAACTAAGAGATATACAGAAATGGTTTAATAAGCGACCAATACTAATATTATTTTTGTAAGAAAAAAAACTATTTAAGGCTACATATCCATTCAAGTCAACATTAATCCAATTTTTCCTCTGGTGCTCGAAATTTGTAGTAATATACTTTACATTGTGACCGTCATCTTCTAATAACAATTTCCAATTACTCATTCGATGTGGTTTATTACCTTCTGTAGGTAAAGGTTCACCAATATTTACTAACCAAATTGATTTGCTATTCATTTAATTTTATATATTTTATGTATTCATTCACAATATAATTAAAAGTCTCATTTTTCTCATTAAAGAAATGATCCTCTACACAAGTAATTGGTTTAATTTCTATCATAGTTCCAGCTAAAAACCCAAAATCAAAATCTGAAATATCTCCTGGTTTTATCTTTTCTTCATGAACTTTGATATTTCCTTTTTTAGCAATTTCTATAATCGAATTTCTAGTTATACCAATTAAAATATCTGAATCTTCTGAAGGAGTGAAAAGCTCGTTACCTTTAATGAAAAAAACACATGAACCGGAAGATTCAGAAACAAAACCCTTGTTGTTTAACATAAGTGTTCCTTGAAAACCTCTTTTTTCTGATTCTAATAATGCATATCTTGAATTTAAATAATTTGCACCAGCTTTAACGAATGGGGGTAAAGAATCTTTTGATATTCTAATATATTTACTAATTCCAAGAGTAACTGGCCAAGGGTTTTCAATATAACTATCAATGCTTCTGATGTTTAACGTATAACTTATCTTCTCTTTTTGTCTCCATGAAACCTCTCCATCTAAAAAATAAGTTAATCTTAAATAAATATTTTCTTTAATTTGTTGATCAATGATTATTTTGTGAATTTCATTCATTAATTGAGATTTATCAATGGTAATGTTAAACTCCAACAAATTAATTGACCTAATTAATCTATCAATATGTTCTGAGAAATCAACAATATGTATTCTATCCTCTTTTTTGAGATAATATCCTCTTATACCTTCAAAACAGTTTATCCCATACAAAAAGCTTGGGTTTTTTAAAGAAATTATATTTTTATTCTCAGTTTTGAATCCGTTTAAGTAATTTAAATCTATCATATATTCTTTGAAATGTTAATTTGTTTTTTTAGAAGGTTTGAACCTTTTCTATTATTTGTCAAAAATAATAATATGAAACTAATTATTGTAGCAAGTAGAAAGGTTGAAAAATTGAATGGGGATAGGATTACCATAAGAAAAATATTTAAAGCTATTCTTACAAAAAAATATTCAAAATAATTCATTCTTTTAAATGTAAAATATTTAATAAATAAGCCATATAAAAAAAACAACACAAACGAAAAGAAAAAACCCAAGTCTGCATACAGGGCACGCATTATAGTGAAAATATTTGTATATCCATAATCTGTTTTAATTAGATTATAACTACCTTGTTTAACCATACTTCCAGTCAGTTTATAGACTGCTGTAAATAAATTAAATAAAGGTTTCTGAACCTGATCTTCAAACGTAAAATTGTTATGCCAAACAAAAAAAGCTTGATATGGGCCAATTAAATATTCACCTATTTTTATTTGTAAAATCATAAAAACATCGTCGTCTGCATCTAATCTATTTATTGCACTGTACAAAAAAACAAATGAAAACAACAAAAATATAACAATACCGATTTTTACGAATTTTAAATTAGACAGGTTTTGAATAACCTTATTTTTACGTATCAATAATTCAGAAAATAATGCTATCAATGCTGCAAAAGTTCCTGCTCGTCCCAGCGTACTGGACTCTATTAAAAATATAAATAACAACCCTACGATAAAGAGAAAATAATATTTTCTCTTTTCAATGGTGCCTAATAGCATAGCATAAAGAAACATACAAAGAGTGCCTAAATTATAAAACATTCCAGGGTTTTCTTCATAACCGTTATATCTTGATACTGCGTTTTCTAGAGACCATTCAACAAGATCTCCTGAAAATAAATGTGTGAAAACGTTAAAAACTAATTCATTTTTAAAAAGTATATAAAGCGTGAAAGATATAAACAACAATGAATTATTTGAAACCATAAAATTACTGTAATCAACTGGTTTTAAACTTCCAGATTTTAAAATAATATTTCCAAAATAAAATGCAGAAAACAAAAATAAGAGTGATAAATACGTAAGTTGATATTCTTTTTCAAAAACAATAGTAAATGGAATAAGATATAGAAATAATAAT
>Ga0209482_1002521_pt1 | contig 11306 bp, 14 predicted proteins | sample CoawatmetaG10DNA_FD_187512 | JGI IMG/M metagenome (GOLD analysis project Ga0209482, IMG submission 187512) | Marine microbial communities from the West Antarctic Peninsula - Coastal water metaG104-DNA (SPAdes) (version 2) | ecosystem: Environmental > Aquatic > Marine > Coastal ...
GCCCAAAGTCCAGCGGGAATGGTGAGGGTTTCAATGAGCAAGATTGAACAGAAATTAGACAAAGCAATAACGAAGGTTGCCGCATGAGTACCGTATTTTCTAATATTAGTGCTGCACTGGACTCCAGACTTAATACCCTAACTGGACTATCTCCTATTGCATGGGAAAACACCGCCTTTTCCCCAGTTACAGATACGCTTTATCTCCGTCAACATATCCTACCAGCCTCTACTATTCAGGCCGGGCTAGGCGTTAATGGTTTAGATGAGCATATCGGTATATATCAGATAGATGTATATGCGCCTAAAGGCAAAGGTCGAGGAGATGCAGAGGCTAAAGCTGATGCGGTTGCTGATCACTTTAAGCGCGGTACGGATTTAGTGTATGGCGGTACTTACGTCAATCTAGGTAACGTATCACGAAACGCAGGACTAATGGACGAAGACCGATTCGTCATCTCAATTACTATTAACTACATGGCCCATGTACCTCCGAGGTAAATTATGACTATTGCAACAGGCTCACGACACAATCTTTCCTATATTTTAGAATCAACATTCGGCACAACGCCGTCAAGCCCCGGATTTACGCCTATTCGACATACCGGCACTACAATGGGCCTAACAAAAGAAGCAATGGAATCCGAAGAACTGCGCGAAGATCGGCAAATTGCCCATTATCGTCACGGAAATAAGTCTGTTTCAGGGGATATTAACTTTGAACTGTCTTATGGCGGTTTAGATGCGCTACTTGAGGCCGTAATGTGCGGAAGCTGGGCAACAAATGTCCTAAAAGCTGGAACGACTCGCAGAAGCTTCACCCTTGAACGTCATCACCAAGACATTGGTAAGTATTTGCGCTCAACTGGATGCCAATTTAATGCATTTTCGCTATCAGTCGCTCCCAACTCAATGGTTACAGGCTCTTTTGGTGTCATCGGTAAGGGTTTTACAACATCATCGTCCACTCTAGGTAGTTCTACATATAGCGCCGAAACAACAACCGCGCCTTTTGACTCATTTACAGGGTCAATTACCGAAGGTGGATCGGCTGTTGCCGTCATTACCGGGCTTGAGTTAAATGTCGATAACGGTATGGAAGCGCTGTATGTGGTCGGCTCTGATGAAACACTTGAACCGTCCATTGGCAAGTCAACAGTAACCGGGTCAATTACCGCTTACTTTGAAAATACTGCACTTATAGACAAGTTTATTGCTGAAACAGCCTCTGCGATTGTATTTACGCTAACCGATGCCCTTGGAAATGACTATATCGTGTCTTTGCCTAACATCAAATACAACTCAGGTAGCCCAGAAGTCAGTGGCCCCGGCGCAATTACCGTTACTTTAGATTTCGTCGCCCTGTATAACGCTTCAGATGCGTCACAAATGAAAATTACGCGAGTCCCAGCGTAATAATCTGCTAGACCGAGGTGCTTAATAGACCGAGGCCAACTTACCGCACCACAGAGGATTCAAATGGATATTCAGCAATTATATACCGCAGAGGCGCACGAAGAAGGCGCTGAAATACGCATTGTAAGCCCGTTAGACGGCAAAGAAACCGACTTTTACATAACCCTTCAGGGTGTTGATTCAAAGACGTATAGAACGGCTGTAAGGGCGTATCACAAAAAGCTGATTAATGAAGAAGAAGGCGGTGAAATTGACCTTTTGGTATCTGTAACGAAAGCTTGGCGCGGCCTTAATGATGGCAAAGAAGAAATTGTATTTACGCCAGAAAAGGCTAGAGATGTTTATATCAATGCGCCTTCTGTTGCTACCCAGATTGACCAGTTCATTGCTGACAGAACAAATTTTATCAAGGACTGACTGATGAATTAGCGACCTTTGCTCAATGGCAGTTCTGGGCTGCTGGTTATGACAAAGGTTCCACAGTCAGTCGTATAGATAATTTAAAGCAAATTGCTAAATCTCTTGGTAAAAACCCCAAAGAATTGGATGATGCGCCCATATTAAGGTCTGAATTAAGATATCTATGGGCAATATTCGTTTCCCTTAAAAATGCTACATCCAACTGCATTACTTACTCCGATATTCACGCTTATATGCAAATTTACGGCGATCTCAGCGTCTTTGAGGTTGATGTGGTTTGTCATTTAGACACCCTGCATTCAAGAGAGCAATAATCATGGCTGAGAAAACAACCGCCGAGCTAGTAATTAAGGTTGATAGTGACGGCGCTAAACTTGCAGGTGAGAACTTAGACAACCTTACAAAAAAAGGAAATAAAGCTGAGGGGGCGGTAAAACGTGTAGGGAAATCAGCAGGTGCTATTGGTGGCCCATTTAGAGCCATGCGCGGTTCTGTTCAACAAGCTTCTTTTCAGCTACAGGATATTGCGGTTCAAGCGCAAATGGGAACCAGCGCCTTTACTATTTTAGGTCAACAGGGGCCGCAACTTGCTTCTGTCTTTGGCCCCGGTGGTGCAGTTGTTGGTGCGTTAATTGCGTTTGGTGCAATTGCTGGACAGTTCTTATATAAGGCTTTGACTGGAACTGGCGAGGCAATGAAGGAATTAGCCGAAGACGCTAAAAAATTACGCGATACTTTCGATGATTTAGGGCCAGCATCGCAAGAATTTCAAAGGTTTTTAGCCGCTAAAGAAATTATAGAAGGAACAAAGAACTTAGCAAACCTTAATGCTGAACTTCTTGAAGGCCAAAAAATATTGGTCACAGCAACCGCTGGTGTATATGGTTTTACGACCGGCACACAAGCAGCTGGTGAAACAGACGAAGAATGGACTGAAAGACAATTGTTGTTAAACCAGCAAATTGAGCGTGGCACACTGCTGCTTGCAATGAAAAAAGAAGCGGTAGACAACCTCAGAACTGACACAGAAAAACTAATTGACAAAATTAAAGAAGAGATAAGAGTAACTGGCGAATCCGAAACGGCTATTGTCGAAACAAGCCAAGCATATTTAGAAGCCACTAAATCCCAGCAGGAAGCTATTGATCTTTTAAACGCAGAGCTTGCTGGCAAGAAAGAAAAAATTGAGCTAGACAAGGAAATTGCTAAACAAATAATTAAAGACGCTGCGGAAGCCGAAAAACTAAAAGCTAAACAAAAAGCCGATGCTGTAAAGGCCGCAGAAGAAGCTTTAAAAACTGGAGATAGAGCAAGAATTTTACTGGAAAAAATAGCGCTAGAAAATGTCAGCGAGCTAGAGCAGCTTGAGGCGCATCTTATTATGAAAGGTGGTTTACTCTTTAAATATTTAGACGAGGGGTATCTTACGTTAGAGGAATACCTTATTGCTGATGCTGAACTGCAAAAGACATACGATCAAGCAGAAATAGAGGCTAACAAAGAAAAAAACGATAAGAAGATTGCAGATGATAGGGCTTATGCCGATGCTAAAAACGACTTAGATTCACAGGTTTTATCTTCAGCTTCTGGCGTTGTTGGTGATCTTGCTTCTTTGGCAGAAGAAGGTTCTAGCGCACAAAAAGCGTTGTTCCTAGTACAAAAAGGAATAGCCATAGCGACAACTATTATGAATGCCCATGTTGGTGCAATAGCCGCTGTAGCGCCTCCTCCAATTGGCCTTGGCCCTATCGCTGGAGTGCCTTATTCGAATTTGATTTTAGGTATGGGTTACGCCTCTGCGGGAATTATTGCGGGTACGGCTATTGCTGGAGGCCGAGCATTAGGCGGTCAGGTTCGTGGTGGAGAGTCCTATCTTGTTGGTGAGCGTGGCCCTGAGTTGTTAACAATGGGTACGTCAGGCCGTATAGCTACTAATGAAAACCTAAAAAATGCCGTTAATGGCGATAATTCAAATTCATCTAACGTCATCAACGTAAACTTTTCTGTACAGGCTAATGATACGGCGGGATTTGATCGTCTACTGCAATCTCGCAGAGGTCAGATAGTCGGCATGATTAACCAAGCAGTGAACAATAGAGGAAGGTCTTCAATCGTATGAGTGGAACATATCCTGCCTCACCCGTTTTCGCGTCAGTAGGCTTTAAAAGCGTCTATTACAACCTATCGAGCCAGAGCTTATCTGGTCGTACTCAGGTGCGGAATATCGGTGGTCAGCGCTTTGAGTTTTCGGCTAACTATTCAAGGTTGTCTCGATCTGAATTTGCCCCGGTTTTAGCTTTTGTTATGAGTCAAAGGGGCATGGCAGAAACCTTTAGTATTGTTCTGCCAGAGATTAGCAGTAAGACAGGTAATGCTTCAGGCACTATTCGGGCCTCAAGTCTGACAGCAGTAGGCGCAACTGCGGTTCCTGTTGACGGAATATCAGGTGTTTTAAAGACAGGCGATATGGTCAAGTTTGCTAACCATGCAAAGGTCTACATGATTACGGCAGATCGTAGCGGTAATGGCAGCTTATCTATTGAACCTGCATTGCAAGCTGCTGTAGCAAATAATGAAGCTCTTACCTACGACAACGTGCCGTTTCTAGCGAGACTAAACAACGACATACAAGAATACGCTCTTGCATCTGCATCATTAGTTGATTATGACGTTGACTTTATTGAGGCTGTTTAATGACTAGAATAATTAATTCGGCCACCCTATCAGCTTTAGAGTCAGACAACTTTAATATTGCTACGCTTGTACAAATTAACTTTTCGTCTGTTATACGGATTACCGATTGGGGTCGAAGCGTAACCGCCCTATCCAATACTTGGGCATCTAGCGCAAACTTTATTGGTGTTGGTGATGTTACTGAAAGTCAGGAACTGCGTGTAAATGATCTGTCGCTTACATTATCAGGTGTTGACCAGACCTATGTTGCCATCTTTCTGTCGAACAATTATATAGACGTACCTATTAATATTTATCGCGCAATCTTAAACGATTCTGATGCGGTGATTGGCGCGCCTATCTTAATATTTGACGGCATTATGACGGGATATGCTATTGAAGACACTGAAAACGAAAGCAAAGTGACAGTAGATATGGCCTCTCACTGGAAAGACTTTGAGAAAGAAAACGGACGGCGTACTAATCATAATAGCCAGCAACTGTATTTTGCAGGTGATAAAGGTTTTGAGTTTGCCCCTAAATCCATTAAAGACTTAAAATGGGGCCGTAAATAATGGCTATTAGTTTATTAACCGCAATTATTATTGCCGTAGTTGCCTCTACAACCCTTTCTTATGTAATGACTCAGAAGGCTCAGAAGAAGGCCAAAAAAGCCGCCGATGATATGGCGGGTCTTTTGATCAACAAAGAGTCTAATGTTGAACCTTTGCGTGTTATCTATGGAGTCCGTAGAGTAGGTGGGGTACGGGTATTTGTGTCTACGCGAGATTCAAATGGTGGCGATCCAAACGAATTTCTATATATTTGCTTGGTCTTGTGCGAGGGCGAAGTCCATTCTATTACTGACATCCATCTCGACGATATACCGATTACCGACTCAAAATACAGCGGTTTAGTCACTACAAGTGTACATACTGGTGCAGACAATCAAGCCTATGACAGTTTACTAACACAAGCCAATGCAGGGTGGACTTCTGCCCATCGGTTAAGAGGCGTGGCTTATGTAGCCGTTAAATTGAAGTGGGATGCCGATGTATTTTCTGGTGTGCCTGAGATTACCGCGCTAGTAAGTGGCCGAAAAGTATATGATCCACGCAAAGATAGTACCTCTAGCGGATATGATTCTAGCCTTGGTGTATCAAACCAGCGCTTTGCTACGCCTTCAACGTGGACGTTTTCGCTTAACGCCTCGCTTTGCATAAGAGATTACCTGTCTAATGCTAGATTTGGTAAAGGATTGTCTGGCAATAAACTAGATGATGTGGCATTTGGTTCTTCTGCAACTTTTTGCGACTCCACTGTGCAATTCTATAGTGGTGGCGCTTACGGCAAAATATTTGATATTAATGCTGTTTTGCAGACCGATGATACTTTGTTTGAGAATGTTCAGATAATGCTAATGGGTTGTCGCGGATTCTTGCCCTACAACCAAGGTGTTTATAGCCTCAGAATTGACAGAGCTTCTAGTAGCGTTTACGCCTTTACAGTTGATAATATCATCGGTGGAATATCAATATCTGGCGAATCTAAGGAAAACAAGTTTAACCGGGTCAATGTGAAGTTTGTTAACCCTACCCTTGATTATCAGCCTGACACTGCAACATGGCCTGACGCTGGTTCAAGCGAAGAAACAGCTTTCCTTGCGGAAGATAATGGCACGTTGTTAGTCAGTGACATGGATTTGCCAACGTGTACCAATTTCTATGTTGCAAGAGACTTAGCAAGAGTCATATTACGCAGATCAAGAAATGCTTTGCGCTGCTCAATACATACTACAAGCGAAGGGCTACAGTTATCCGTAGGTGATGTTGTCACTGTAAATCATCCTACACCTGCATGGGGTGATAAACCCTTTCAGGTTGAAGAGATTACATTAAATTATGATGGAACATGCTCTTTAGCTTTGCTTGAGTATGATCAATCTATCTATACATACGATACGTCAGCAGAAGAGAAGACGTATCCTGACACTAATCTACCTAATCCGTTTGCCGTAGGCACTCCAGGTTCATTATCGACTTCTGCGGCTACTAGCGTGGCTTTAGATGGTACGATTATCCCTCAAATTAATATGTCTTGGGCAGCAAGTACAGATTCGTTTGTTACGCAATATGATGTGCAATACAGCACTGATAACTCGACTTTCACCTCAGTTATAACCGATGGCCTTACCTTTGTAATAACACCTGTAGTACCGGGTGCAACCTACTATACAAGAGTAAGGTCTATCAATGCTTTAGGCGTTAAGAGTGCTTTTGTCACATCGAATCAAGGCTCTACAGGCGATACTACTGCCCCGGCAATTCCTACGTCACTTTCAGCGACTGCTGGCTATAAATCCATAAGCCTTAAATGGACTAATCCTTCTGACAAAGACTTTTCTAATGTCGAGGTGTATCGGGCAACTTCTTCAGGCGGGACTTATGTGGAAGTGGCGACTGTCGGTGGCGGGTATAGTGCAGCAACTGAGTTTTTAAATGGTGGACTTGCTGATGCAACCGCATTTTATTATAAGTTCAAAGCAGTCGATTACAGTGCCAACAAGTCAGCTTTTAGTGGCATAGTTAACGCAACAACTAATGCGGCAGCTATTAATGGGACTAATGGCACTAATGGCAATAATGGAAGTAACGGCACTGACGGCTCAAACGGCTCAAACGGCTCAAATGGTGCGGCTGGTACAAGAAGCACCGCTGGGTATTTATATTATTCTTTGTCTGCTGGTTCTGCACCATCAACGCCTAGCGCTTCATCATACAACTTTAGTAACGGTGCATTTAGCGGATTAACGTCTAACTGGTCAAAGACTCCACCAAACGTAACTGGTGGCGATGCTCATTATTGGGCAGTCAGTTACCTAATTACCGAAGCAACATTAAACGGTTCGCAAACACTTACGTTTTCATCACCATTTTCATCTGTACAATTTGATGGCCTAGTCACGTTTTCTAATCTTAATAGTGAGCTTGCAGATGCGTCAGGCGAAATTACGACTATAAATGGCGGTCTAGTTAAAACGGGTACATTAAATGTAGCGTTGGTGAATATATCAGGTACTACGCAAAGCGGATTTAATATGCAATCTGCTGCTAGCGGTTCACGAATAAAAATACTGCACGATAAGATAGAGATATATGACGGCAGTTTATCCGCACCTAGAATCAAACTTGGGAACCTTTCCTAATGTCTTATGGCTTAGAGGTATTTAACGCTTCAGGCACAAAGATTATTAGTTATACAGATCGTTTAATCCGATTTGTAGCTACCGGGACGGTAACGGGTAACTCTAGTAACTATGCAGATGTCACAATTGCAGGTATGGCAAACAATGATACTTGGACGGTAGCCCTTGGCGATATACCGTTTATCTTTCAGTACAACGCAACCCCGAATGTGTCATACGCAAAGCAAACGAATAACTTACGTTTGTATGTAGGGTCAGGAAAAACTGTAGATTACTATGTTTTTAGGACTTAAAGATGGCTTATGGATTGCAAGTATTAAATCAAGATGGGCGCGTCCAAATTGATAGCACAGAAATTGCGCCAAATACCTTTATTTCAAACGTAACTACCACTGCATATTCTGCGATGACGTACCCGCCTAGCAACTTTGCAACTGGTGATTTAGTCCTAGCGAGGGCCGCTAACAGCCCGTTATCTGGCGCTACTTATATCGGTATAGGTCAGCCAATTAATAATCAAGAAGTATTCTATGGGTCAAAGTATGCCCAAGACGCTGGATTTAGCTATTTGTATGCAAATACGGCGGGTATCGTTACGGCGCTACTTAAAACGCAAGCAGGTAACATATCAGCGCCTGGTTCTGGCGAGATGGGATTGGACGTATACAGCACCAATGGAAGCACCATATTGTTTTCGGCTACAAGGTCTACTAGCGTAAGAATATTAGCGCAAGGAAATCTTACTAGCGGCCAGACATTTACATATACCCCGCCATCTTCTCTAGCGTTTACAAAGATATATGCAGTCGTTAACAGCACAATGTTTGCTGCAATACCTCAAGCGTTTGTATTCCCTAGTTGGTCGCTAGCATTAGGTTATTCATTTTATGCTGCTGCTTCAGCACCATACATCCTAGTAACCAATAAAACATTTATGGGTGGGTCAGAAGTTTCATCGTCTGCAATGCTTCCATACATGATTGTCTATGACACAAATTAGGAGAGCTAGATGTTTCAGTACGCACTAATTGCAGCCAATGGTGAGGTGCAGCACGTTGTTTCTTCAGGCTCTGATTCCGACTATGTTGAGGGTCAAATTTATAATGAATTAACTGCGGTTCAGGTTTCTCACGATGCCGATGCTCAAAACCTAATACAAACTAAATATTATATTAATAATGCATGGCATTCCCGGTCTTATCGAACTACAGAGTGGGAAGATTGGATTGATAATGCGTGGGTATTTAACGCTGGCAGGTTTTCAGCTTATATTAGGCTTGAGCGAAATAATAAAATATCTATAACAGATTGGACGCAATCCGCAGACAGCCCCTTAACGGACGCTAAGAAATCTGAATGGGTAAGTTATAGGCAATTACTAAGAGATATTCCCGCAACGTATTCTGACGCTACATCACTTGAAGACATTACTTGGCCTACGCAGCCGGAGAACTAAATGACTGATATATACACTCTTGTTAAAAAAGATACTGCACCGCAGATACAAGCCTACCTAACAAGAGAAAATGATGGTTCTGCCATTAGCTTTCTTAACGGTACATGCAAGTTAAAGTTCCGCAAAAAAGACACAACAAATATATTGTTTGAGCTAGTTGCTTTAAACGAAGGTAGTAATTATGCCGATGGGGTTGCTATATTTACATTTTCTGGCACTCAACTCCACCACAATGAAGGATACTATGAGGGCGAGATTGAAATTACTCAACAAAGCGGCAAGGTAGAAACTGTCTATGAGATATTAGAGTTTTATCTCAGGAATGATTTCTAATGAATGCAAAGATTGTATTTAAGAAAGCTGTTGCCAAGATAGTCTATTGGAAAGCGGTTGCAAGAATAGTAATTGGTGACTTTCTTATCTATCAGATAGTGACTGATGCTTTCTCTACTGCTGATGTAACCATTAAATCAATATTTAAGAACTTATTTGATACGCCAGTATTAACTGACCAGCAAAGTAAATCAGTTAGTAAGCCATTTAGTGATCTATCTAACGTAACAGATGCCCATATACTAGCAGCAATTAAAGTTTTATCTGATAACTCAGCAATTACAGACGTTGATGTATTAGCGTTAAGTAAGATATTGGCTGACGATACTGCTATATCAGACGCTCAAGTTATGGCGTTTGCAAAACTCGCTACCGAGACAACAGTATCAAGCGATCAAGCTGTATTAGCGTATGCCAAAACATTAGCCGACAGTTATGTTACTACCGATAATGCAACTAAGGCATTCGGCACTGGGTTTAGTAATAGCTCGATAGTAGCCGATTCCGCTTTTTTAACTCCGGGTAAAGTATTTAATAACACCTCATCAACAAGTGACGCAGCGCTGCTAAATATTGGCAGTGTACACAATGACGTTTCAGCTTTTTCTGACACCCTATTTAGAAACTTTCATAAGTTCATTAACGAAGATACTGGGGTAACTGATGACTTAGATGGCGAGGCAACTATTGAAGATGATCAAGATATTACCTTTGTAAAGGTTCGATCTGATTTAGCTACATTTTCTGATTCTCTTGTCATGCTTAGAACCACAATTCTTGGTGATAGTTCTGCTGTAACTGACGCAGGGTCTATTAAAAATCAAGGATATTGTTCCTTTGATTATTTTGCAGAGGATTATGTAGGAGATGCTAGGACTTTCTAACCCTTAACCTGTTCACAAGCCGCCAATAAAGGTGGTTCTTTTTGGAGATACATAAATGATTAACGATAACTTAAAACTACGCGGTGATGTTGCAATTGTACTAAAAGACAAAAATGGCAATGTTAAAGAAAGCCGTGAAATTAACAATCTTGTTGTTACTGCTGGACTGACTTATATCTGCTCAAGAATGTCAGCAGCATCAGCCGCCGTAATGTCTCACATGGCTGTTGGCTCAAGCACTACAGCAGCAGCCGCTGGACAGACTGACTTAGTGTCTATCTTAGGGTCAAGAGAAGCGTTAGACAGCGCTACCGCATCAGCCAATACCATTGCTTACGTTTCTAGCTTTGAAGCTGGCGAAGGCACTGGAGCGGTTACTGAAGCAGGTATATTTAACGCAGCTTCAAGCGGAACTATGCTTTGTCGTACTGTGTTTGCAGTAGTCAATAAAGGTGCTGATGACACGATGTCAATCACTTGGACTATTACTTTAACAGCATCGTAAAGCAAAGAAATTTCGTAGCCCCTTAATTGGGGCTTTTTTATACCCGTTTTTTGGAGATACATAGATGGCAACTATTGTTACCCGTTCTGGGAAAGGTAGCCCGTTAACTAATACAGAGGTTGATGCTAACTTTTCCAATCTCAATGCCGATAAAGCCGAATTAGATGGTGCAGCATTTACCGGAGCAATAACGACTAACAGCACTATTGATGGTCGTGATGTGGCTGCTGACGGCGTTACAGCAGATGCCGCTTTACCAAAAGCTGGTGGAGCAATGACCGGGGCAATCACGACTAACTCTACTTTTGACGGTGTAGATGTTGGAACGCGAGATGCAGTATTAACAAGCACAACAACAACTGCAAATGCCGCTTTACCGAAAGCGGGAGGGGCAGTAACTGGAGCCATCACAACC
>Ga0209482_1002524_pt1 | contig 11302 bp, 9 predicted proteins | sample CoawatmetaG10DNA_FD_187512 | JGI IMG/M metagenome (GOLD analysis project Ga0209482, IMG submission 187512) | Marine microbial communities from the West Antarctic Peninsula - Coastal water metaG104-DNA (SPAdes) (version 2) | ecosystem: Environmental > Aquatic > Marine > Coastal ...
GTCATACGATTACGGGCAAAGAGCCGACTTGGACTTTTCAGCCTACTGAATATCGCCCGCGAAAGTTGTGCAGGCGGGGGCGCCGTTTTGGTTGCCACCAAGCGGCGGCCTTCAGCTTACACACTTGCATCTTTAAATACTAATGGTTATCATTCGCATATAAGTTTTAAGACGGTCGACGCCGTTATTGTTTTGAGACAGTTGTCACTCCAGCCAAATTAGTGTCCGTGTGCACATTATGACCGGTTCTATACGTGCAGTTTGGCATCTCCAACTATGGTGGTCATGATCAGCGAGCAAGTGGCACTGCAAACAGTCCATTCGGTTCGCCGCCTGCTAGGTGGGCAAATCCCCACTAACAAGGGGGCAACCACTCTCCTCCCTGGTTTAGAACCGAGGAAAGCAGCTCTGCTGCAATTTTGACTGAAACGTATTTAAAGACCGATTATTTATTTCACTGCACAGGGAGCAAGTTATGCTAAGTACGAAAATCATTAAGTGTCTCAATGATCAGATCAATCTTGAGTTTTACTCATCCAATCTTTATTTACAGATGAGTTCCTGGTCCTCAAATCAGGGACTGGAGGGGTCAGCGTCTTTCCTTCGGGATCATGCAGTGGACGAGATGAATCATATGCAACGTCTATTCACCTATGTGAACGAATGTGGCGCAATGGCTGAGCTGGGACAAATTGCAGCCCCACCCACGCAATTTGCGTCAGTGCAGGAAATCTTCGAAAAAACCCATGCACACGAACTCATTGTCACCAAAAAGATTAATGAGCTCGTGCATCTCGCTTTTACTGAGCAGGACTATTCCACCTTTAACTTCCTGCAGTGGTACGTGGCCGAGCAGCATGAAGAGGAAATGTTGTCCAAGTCCATTCTTGACAAAATCCGAATTATTGGAATGGATGGGCAAGGTCTGTATCACTTTGATCACGAGCTTAAACAGATGATCGGAAGCGAAAGCGAACAGAGCTGAAACGATAACTAACGGACCGCTGGGAACGTCTCAGCCAGAGAAGATGTGAATATCAAGCTGCAAAAAAGAGCAGGCACATAGACTCAGTAACTATGTGCCTGTCTCACCCTCGGGAGGAGGATCATTTAAGCTCAAAGAATAGGCTGCCGCCATAAAGCATAAGATAACAACTAAGACTACCGGCCAGTGCACCCCCTGTATTTGGGCAATATAGCCGAAGAAGCTTGCCAAAATGAGTGCGAGAACAGCACTAACCGTGTTTGTCACAGCAACATAGTAAGTGAGTTCTTCTTTCGGTGCGGCGTCGATCAAAAACAGCACGCGGGAACCATTAACAGCCTGAATCCCACCCGCCGCCAGTGCAAACACCAAAGAGTGAGCGAAAACGGTTTGGAGTGACTCCACTTGTTCAATCGTCAAGGCCCAGACACCTCCCAAGCCCACAAAAATTGATCCTAGCGCCATAGACAAGCGCTGTGATCGTTTACCCAGCCATTGCCACAAAGGCCCGCAAATGATCGCCGCCACGCTGGTTGCCACCACGAATATGCTGAGCCCGGCCGCATTTTTATGGACGTGATGAGTAGCGCCATGCACCGCATAGAATGGCATGGCCAGAACAACAGCAGCAGTCAGGCATCGCATGTACAGATAGCGACGAAACCAGACTAATCGAAGTACATCGCGAAACTTCTGCAGTCGAGCAACAAAACTGGGCTTGACCGACTGGCCTGAGACGTCAGTGCCGTGCTTCGCCTGCCGAGCTGTTATCGGAGCACTGGTCTCGCGAAAGAATAGAATAATGACTGCGGCAAATGCAGTTACCAAGGCTGCACTAAACGCTAAATTAATGTAATGGTCGATCGTGTCTTCACCCGATGAAAGATAATGCGTGAACCACGTGACGCCAATGGTAACAAAGCCTCCCGCCGCAGACATGAAGAACACTCCAGAATTTCTGCGTGATTTGTTAATGTTGAGCGCCATTAGGTCATTGAACGCGAGACCGTTAAGACCCTTAGAGAAACCCAGTGCTAATGACGCACCGATGAAGACTGCCATCAGTGCCCAATGGTTAGAGCCTCTTGCACCTAAGCCGGCTACAGCGAGGCCAATTGCGGCTGCCATCCAGCCGATGAATAATATCCACTTTCTTGTGCTAGCAGCGCTCACATAGGGCGCCCCAACGATCTGACTAATCAGTCGCGAAGCCGATACGATCGGGATCAGTGCTCCCGCTAAAAAGACCGGCGCGCCGGTTGCTACGTATAGATAAGGAAGCAGAAGACGAGGACTTCCAATCGACTTCGATGCACTTGCGACGATTCCCTGAAAAACAAAAATAAAATAGTTCCAGCTGTCCCGGCGATCTGCGGCGTCGATGTTTTCGTCTTCTTCGGCCACTGCTGTAACACCATATATAGGGTCTTGCTTCACGCTACTGGCTCAGCGAAACCGACTGAGGACAGGCCCCGCACGCCGAGCCGTGACAGCCTCTGTCGCCAAATTGATTTTGCCCTGAGGCAGCCAGCGCTGTCCCTGTCGCGACTGCTGCAGAGCGCGCTATGCACACTGATTGCGTCGCTCATTTCTCAGCCACAGAACGGCCGGAGACGGCGTTATAAAACGCCTCGTCCCATGACACCTGAACCCTATGTTCAGGGTCGAGTTCCAATAGACTTGGGCACCTTTGTTTGTGAACCGACACGACTCGACTGTGCGTGATCCAGCCGACTACAATGTCCCCCGGTATAGGCGTGCAGCACTTAGCCAGACGGACAGGCACGTCGTTCATCCCTTCGACACTCAGTTGGTCAGTCTGACTGGAGTGCCGCTCGACCCGAACAGGCCGTTCCGTGATGCTTGACACTGCTTTTGGCAGACGTCCCTTGTGCTGTGGTCTTATCGCATTCATAACCGCAGACATAGACAAATCACCGATTCCGATGCGGGCATAAAGCTGTTGCGCGTTACCTGCATCCAACCTATCAAGAACATCTTTAGCATGCTGGCTCGTCCAGAAACGCAGCGGCGAGATTTTGTGTCGGTGCATCTCCTTGTCCAAAAGGTCATGTCCCTGACGTACCGCTTTGGGCTGATCTTCAACGCACAGATAAGCGCGTATTCTAGACTCAGCATGACATGTGACAACCAATTCAAGCCAATGTTCACTTGGCCGATTACTCTTGTGAGTAAGAATATGAACCTCGTCGCCGTTCTGTAGTTTATACCGCAACGGCACGATGGTACCGTTGACCCATGCGCCACCACAATGATGGCCTAAATCAGTTTGAACTGCATAGGCGAAATCTATCGGAGTCGCTCCGCGCGGGAAATTCTTTACATCGCCTTTGGGTGTAAGCACATAAACATCCTCGGGAAATGGATCAAAGGGGAGACTTTCTCGCACCGGTGGCGCATCCCCGCCGGCACGTTGAAATTCGGTAAGCTGGCGCAACCATGCGAAGCGAGCTACATCCTTTGGGTCGACGCCACCTAAATGCTCTTTGTACAACCAATGGGCCGCGACACCATACTCTGCTGTTGTATGCATTTTGTCGGTGCGGATCTGAATCTCTACCTCTTTCTTTCCGGGCTCGATGACCGTCGTGTGTAACGATTGATACTTGTTTGACTTCGGCAATGCGATAAAGTCTTTGAAACGCTCAGGCAGCGGTTCCCATTCAGATTGAATGACGCTCAGGGACGCATAACAGTCGGCAACGCAATTCGTGATGACTCGAAATGCAATAAAGTCCTGAACTTCATCGAAGGTTAGGTGACTGTTGCGCATTTCCTGTTGTAGCGAATACAGGTGCTTTCGCCGACCACTGACCCGGACCGACAGTCCCTTTTTCAACAACACACTCTTTATCTGCTCGGTCAGCTCAGTAACGCAGTGGTCAGTGCTCTCGGCCAAACTACTCACCGTGGCCTCGAGAGCGCTGAATGCCTCAGGCTCCAGGTAGCGAAAACTGAGGTCTTGCAGCTCAGCCTTTAACCATTGTATTCCTAGACGCTCAGCCAAGGGGGCGTAAATCTCTAGCGTCTCTGTGGCAGTGCGTTTTTGCGCACACGCTTCTATCGCTCCAAGTGTCCGCATGCTGTCTAGCCGCTCGGCCAGTTTTACCAGTACGACTCGAATATCGCTGGACGCCGCCAACAGCATTTTACGGAAGCTCTCGGCTTCCTCATCCTCATCCCTATCCTCGTAAGGCAAAAAGCTGAACTTATCGAGTCTGGTAACGCCATCCACAAGAAATGCAATGTCCGCTCCAAACTCCCTGTGGATTTCCCCCATATTCGCGATACCGTTTTCGACAACGTCGTGCAGCAGTGCCGAGCAAACGGTAGCAGCATCGAGACGCATGTTTGCTAAAATGTCAGCAACAGCGACGCGATGAACAAAACACCTGTCCTCTAATGAATTCCGCGGTTCATTTTGCGCATGCGCTGCATACGCATAGGCTCTCTCGATCAGCTCAGCATCTGCTTGAGGATGATTATCTACTACCGCTTCTATAATGCCCGCCAAACTGGCCATCGCTTTTATCCTTGATCTTCCATCTTGCTGGGTGCTGTTTAATAGCGCTGACAATACCGCTATCTGACAGTCACTGTAGCGTGCAATACGACGTGCACACTGAGTGCACGCTGCTTGGTTTGCGCCTCACGATACCCATTGGCTTAAACGTTGATGATCTTTAACTCTAGGTTCACATACTGTGCCCGTGGGCGACTCGTGGCTTACACACCGCGCGCTCTTTAGAGGACAGCTTGAACCTATCGATAGACGACGGCGTGCCGGCTTCACACTGTCCCGCAGAGGACGACATCTCGATGGTTGACATCATTCCATTGTCCTCGTGCTCGCCGATGTGGCACTGGTATATTGCCTTACCTTCGATGATCGGGTTAGTGAACGGAATACGCAGAACAACCGAGCCCCATGGGTCCTCGTCGGTAGGGCAAGTACAGTCGGAAGCATTACCTTGTTCATCGACTTTGCAGCGATCTGCGTTGTCCTTATTGACGGATCGAAAGTCCACGGTAACGGTATCCTGAAGGCCTGTAAACGGCACATCTTTGCCGTTTTTCTTGATCACTTGAAACTGTAGTTGGTGGATATGAAACACATGGTTTTCTGCTGAGCAATTGTTAATCGTCCATTCCTCAACGCCGCCAATGCGCACCGTCGTATTGACAATATTCATGTCGGTACCAGCGTTATTTATGCAAAATTGACTTCCGTCACTCGTCTCAGAGAAATCTATGGCTCGTTCACAAGAGACATCCACTTCGCGTAGGTCATCCAACGGAGGAAAGACCTGCGGTAGGTCAATACTATGTTTTTCCTTTTCACCACTAGACACCAACGTCGCTAGCGTTGTTCTAGGATGCGGGTCACCCGCCGGACCCATGTCAATCTCGCGTGTTCTAAATACATATTCGCCTGCTTCCCCTCCCACCACAAGAAACTCAGTGCGTGCACTGGTTGGAAGCAGCAGCGTGTCATAGACTACCGGCTGATTGTGCCGGATACCATCGCGTGCAATTTCGTACATCTTGTGTCCTTCGATCTCCAGATCATAAAAAATGTCTGCACCAATGTTTCCGACTCGCCAAAACTGAACTTCACCGGGACGGATTGGAATCGTAGGATTGACTAACCCATTTACGGTCCGCATTGTGGGGTTGCCAGGATCTGGCGGATTAGGCACCTTGCCGTTGACGATCTGGATGTCGCGCAGAATGATGTCTCGTTCAGTAATGCCCTTTAGTTCGGGCCATGGGTCCAAAACACCGTCGACGCTCAACAATCCAGACATCCCACCCCCAATCTGATACTCGGTTGTGCCGTGCCAATGAGGGTGATACCAAAAAAGTCCCTGCGGATGATCTTTCGGAAAGTCGACCTCGTACTGATAACTTTCTTTTGGAGCAACGCGGATATACACGTTATCTTGCGGTTCTTTGGGGGATACATTGGTGCCGTGATAATGCAGGTTTGTATTGCTATCACGTTGATTGTTGAGCTTCAGTATTAGCTTATCGCCTGGGCGCACGTGTAACGTTGGAGGAGCAAAGAGCCCGTTGTAGAGGTAGGTCGTCACCTGCTTTCCGCCAACTTCTATTGTCCGAGATTCAGCCGTGAGTTCGACCGTCAACGATCCATCTTTGCTGCTGATATCAGGTGGGCTTTTAAATGGAGGCCGCTCGTCTGCTGTCTGTGCCGCCGGGCTCAGAAGTATCAGCAGGATTGGAAGTAAACAAAGACTGCGTGGGGCCATCAAAATCTCCTTGAGACTATCAACACTAAAAGAAGTGAAATTGTTGCTTGGCCTATTCCATCGCAGCGGTAGCAACATTTCGCGAGGAGTATAGTAATAACTTCTTGATAACGCAAATGATAATCATTATGATTTGCGTCGACAACGGCTTAGATGCCGACAGCACTGTACTTTAAGGCTGGGCTTGTTGAATACAACAGCACCGCCAAAAAGCGCAGCGACACGGTACATCACTAGCGCGCGCATGAGAAAGAGTTATGAACTTCACATTGAACAGCCGACGAATGAATCACCTTCAACGTCCAGTAGCTCGCAGCTGCCATAGGCTGACTGCGAATCTGTATCTGCGCGAGCGGCCATCTGCAACGGCCACAGGCTGGTTGGCCGCTGTACAAAATCGATTATGTTCAATGGATCCTCTTTTAGCATTGGCTCTCTGCCTTATTTTGACGTCCCCGGCCTTAGTTGCTGAAGAAGCCGACCCTGCGATGACAACGCAACCGATTGAGCATTCGCAAGGATCGGACGTCGCAAGCTCGCTGGTGGCAGAGACACCGATACAACCCCGGCCCGTAATGCAGCAATCGTCACCTTCCCCATGGTTTCTCAAAAAACACCCAGTAGTCAATGATAAAGCTGCCACAGCTAACAGTCAGCCTATACCTTGGTCTCAATGGCAGCACATGACAGGTGAATGGGATGGGACCAGGCCACGTTTAGCCCAGAAAGGTGTGCTATTCGAGTTGGTCTATACAGCGGAAGTTATGTCTAGGGTCGACGGTGGCGATCCCTCAAAGGGCGACACCAGTGGGCTGGGCAACATGGATCTGACGCTGACACTGGATAGCGGCAAACTCAACTGGTGGGAGGGAGGCACGTTTTTCGTCTATCTAGAAAACATGGTGGGCGACGGCAATGAGATTAATGACGCAGTCGGAGGGCCACTGGCCCCCGTCAGCACATTGGATGCGAAAGATTTCACACAATTGAGCGCGTACTATTACGAGCAATCCCTGTGCAACGGCAAATGTAGGCTGAAATTTGGCAAGCAAGATGCCAACTCAGAGTTCGCGACTTCTAATATCACTGGTGAGTTCATCAACGGCGGAATCTCTCCTCCGCCGAATATGCCCGTGCCAACCTTTCCTGAACCTGCACTGGGTCTCCTCGGCGAGATCAACCCAGTCAATTGGCTTTCGCTGCGGGCGGGTGTTTATGGGGCCGAGCTCGATGGCAAAAGTAAAAGTTTTGAGGACAGCGGACTGTTTTCTGGGGATGTGATCGCAGTGTTAGAGACTGACATTACTGCTACCAGCCTACAGCGTTATGCCGGCACCTACCGTTTCGCGACGTGGTTTACGACGCTGAGTACATTGGAAATCGTAGCGAGCACAAACAACGACCCCAAAGAGTATGGTGACAATTATGGGGTGTATATGCTGATCGATCAGCCTGTTTATCTGGAGCCATCAGCGACTGACTCAAGCGGTGAGGGCCTCACGATGTTTTTCGAATATTCTTGGGCGCCGGAAAGTCGGAATCAAATTAATCAGTATTTTTCAACCGGCGCAATGTACACCGGCGCGATTCCGACACGCGACAGCGACGAAATCGGATTTGCCGTTACCTACATGAGCCCGTCAGACAATGTTAGACCTGACGACGTAACAAGAAATCAAGCCAATTTCGAGCTGTTCTACAAAGCAAATATTACCCCATGGCTATACGTCCAGCCTGATGTGCAGTGGCTACGAAACGTTGGCGGTGCCGACACCAATGCGGTTGTAGTCGGTGCGCGTGTCGGTATTACGTTTTAAACCTGCTTGACATACTCATAGTGAAGCTCCTCTGCTTCAGCGTAAAAGTAGCAGAATTTTCTCTTAGTGGATGAGCTCATCTGGTGCGGTATGGGCTAAAGCTGCATACGCCTGTCTATGCGCTCGGGAGTGACAATCGATCGCAACTCTCCAAATACTTGGCGGTACCGTAGGGGAAGTAGGCTCCGATATTGGCCTTAAAATCTATGGTCATAGCGAGATAAAGCCATAGGAAGACCCTTAACGGACTGCAGCAGCAATTGAGCTGCATAGACTGGAATAAGTCGCCTTCCAGGCAGTTCCGTGCTGCTACCGATAGGCCAGAAGGCAAATCACAAGAAACTTAGTCCACCCTCGGCCTGCCCAAACCCTAGGGCTAGTTTTTCCTATTGTAGAAAATCAGAAAATCGCTCACACAGCCTTGGTCTTTCTATGTGTCTACTGGGATTTCACCTAATTGAAAAAGGATGGCAATCAATTCAATATTATTTAACTTGTCAGGAGTTTTATACAGTACGTTATCCCCATTATTTTTGTACATGTACAAATGAAACTGCTTAACTTTTTTCAATGCAGAGCCATCACGTTCGTGAACATACGTTGCGTCAGTTTTTAGTATCGCCAACGGTCCATTGACTGGGTACACTGAATTTCCTATCAGCTCAAGTATTGCAGCGTTGCAGTTGGCAGAGTAAACGAAATCTGCCTTAATCTTAAGTATTGCAGACTGGGCGTTGTTAGAGTAAATGGAGTTTCCTTTGATCTCAATTATTGAAGATCGGCTATTGGCCAAATAAACGGAGCCATCTTCAATCGTCAGTGCTGGAGAGCGGCTATTGCTCGAGTAAATTTTTTTTACTTTTATAGAGGTGAAAAGTGCTGATGCTAGTTTCCTGAGCATGAGGAGATTTCCTTGTCAATTCGCACGTTCTGTATTGACTCTAAAGTGGTCTCGGCAACGGTTCAGAACATCAGAGTGAGTCAGTTTCCTGAAGCCCTACTCCGTAAATTTTACAAGGGATGCCAAGATGTTCTGCGGCTTTTTTGACTTTTACCACTTCTAGACATCCACGTTTTAGCTAACAGAGTTAGTATCGTTCTCGAGAGGCTCTGAAGCTTCTTTCTTGCGCTCGATAGGCGATTTTTTGAGATAAGGTGCCGAAGATATCGTTACCAAAAGTACGGCTGCCATAATAAATACAAGGCCTAGATTGGCAGAACCCGCAGTGTCAAGGTGAGAGCCAGCATGTGCATTTGCGCTGACGCCGGCAATAAAAAAGAGAGTAAATACCAGTGTCTTCATGTGAGGATCTCCGTTGTTGGGCCTGTGAGGGTTGACATGCGTTAGGTGTACTTTAAACGCAAATAAGAATCATTTGCAAGTAGATTATTCTGCAAATGCATTATTCACTACCTGGAGACTGCAAATGGTATTGCGAAGGGGTCGCCGAGGCGCCACGCTAATTACACAGAGCAGCCACAGCCAAAGTCGCTGCCGGATCCAAACCCACCCTACCCTGACCTCCCTGATAATGTATCACTGCTCCTGCAGAGCATGGATCAGCACGACGTCGAGCCAGTCCGATGGGACTGGCATGGAATCGGACAAAAAAAATGCGGCTCAGATACAAGCGGATGCGACACCTAGATCAAGCTTTTGGTAACACGTCCATTGGCGAGACGCGCTCAATCTCAGCGATACTGACGGCTCGGTCTTGCACACATGAGAAGCTAACGTCGCAAAATTATGGCCCGAGTCTGTTACTTAGAGCGCACAATAATGATTTTATCTCGCACTAGTAGCACTTTATTAATGCTGGATAACCTACACTAAAGTAAAAGGAGATGCGGTCTATCCCCTCATGCTGCCCGGTGCGACCGCTCTGGCCGCTCTGGCCGCCCCCTGAACAAGACCACAGGACAGAGTATTCAGCATCGCAGGTTTAAACCTACTTCACGTTGGCTGCAACATCGGTGTAATCGCCGAGTCGCAAATAGGCGAGCTCTCGGACTAGTTTGATGGTTGGACGAAGACCAAAAAAGATAGAGCCGATCAGAAAAAACCAAACACCCACATCAGTCGTCTTCGGATAAAAAAATAATATGCTGCCAACGACAAATAATGCTGCTGCGGAAAAATCGACTGCAGTGTACGCAATCTCGCACAGTGCATATATTTTTTGGTGCCGTGAACTGAGCATGGGATTCCCAGGATTAAAAAAAGTCATTGTGAATTGTCCTCTTTATAAATAGATTATCAGATGTGTTATTCAACAGTATCGCTACACGATCATATCGCGGCTAATCATCACTGAACTTATAAGCCCCGCGATCATTCTTACCTACAGTCGAACCACAAAACCCAAGTTTATCTAGGGTTGGCCGTTTCAATTTCTAGTGCTCAAAGGGGGTGACGTCTCCCTTCCCCGCGCGCAATATCATCGGCCTATCGTCCGCCAAATCTACGACCGTACTCGGCTCCATGCCGCAATAGCCTCCGTCAATCACAAGATCAACTTCATGCTCCAGTATTGCACGGATATCGTAGGGGTCAGTCAGGGGGAACTCGTCCCCCGGCATTATCAGCGTAACGCTCATCAACGGCTCATCCAAGTCAGCCAGCAAGGCTGCAGCAATAGCATTGTCTGGCACGCGCAACCCGACCGTTTTTCGTTTGGGATGCATCAACCGCCGTGGCACCTCGTTTGTCGCCTGCAAGATAAAGGTATAGGGGCCTGGCGTGGTGTGGCGTAACAATCGATACGACGTATTAGTCACTTTGGCGTAAGTGGCGATCTCTGACAGGTCGCGACACACCAAAGTAAAGTTGTGCTTGTCGTCAAGCTTGCGAATACGTCGAATTCGATCCAGCGCCGTTTTATCTCCGATATGACAACCTAGAGCATAAGCAGAGTCTGTGGGGTAGACCACCACACCTCCATTGCGAATAATATCGACTGCATTGCGTATTAGGCGCGCCTGCGGGTTTTCTGGGTGAATCTGATAAAACTGGCTCACGATGTCTCTCTTAGTTCTTTTGGTATGGGCTGAGGCAAGACTTACCAGCGCTGCCATACACCGTTTAAACCACCAAATGGGGCCGACTCTACCCCGAGAGGCGCGCCGTAAGGAGCATCCCGGTGAAAATCGCTGCCAATGGAGACTTCCAGGTCGAAATCCCGCGCCAGCCGCATTAGATGATTTGTTTG
>Ga0209482_1002526_pt1 | contig 11299 bp, 10 predicted proteins | sample CoawatmetaG10DNA_FD_187512 | JGI IMG/M metagenome (GOLD analysis project Ga0209482, IMG submission 187512) | Marine microbial communities from the West Antarctic Peninsula - Coastal water metaG104-DNA (SPAdes) (version 2) | ecosystem: Environmental > Aquatic > Marine > Coastal ...
AAATCAAGTTTTTTTTATAGATGAAACTTTAGACATTACTTCTTTTTACCAAGCATCTAAAATTGCGGTAGTACCAAGTTATTCCGAAGGCTTTTCTTTAGTAACAGCAGAAGCTATGTCTAGTGGTTGTGTTGTAATTGCTACAAAAAATGTAGGGGTACACTCTTCATTAATTACGCATGGCGAAAATGGGTATCTATTTGAAGCAGGAAATAGTAATGCCCTTGCACGACTATTGGAAAACTCTATGTGTAAAAAAGCACCACCTTTAGGAACCCAAGCAAGAAAAGAAATTTTAAAAAATTGGAGTGCAAAAAAAGAGGCAGAATCTTTAATGGATGTGTATTTAACATGATAAAAAACATAGGGTATTTAATAGTTTTAGCATTTTTATTTAGTTGCAAGGCTACAATTAAAGTACACGAATTTCAAAATAAAGAGATACCTAAAGCCCCAAACTACCTTAATGAAAAAAGTTGGGCAGTCTTACCATCTTCATATTCAGTAGATTTAAAAGAATTTGAAATTAAGCCAATAGACTCTTTAAAAGCAGATGTTTTTTATGTGTATCCAACATTAAATACTTCTAAAGAAGATGTGCGTTGGAATGCTCCAATAGCAGATTTAGAACAACAATATAAAGTTTTAAATAAAGTAGTTTTACTTCAAGCTTCAGCTTTTATAACTTCGGGTAAATTGTATGTGCCTTATTATAGGCAGGCACATTTAAGATCATACAGTATGTTAGAAAAAGGAGGAAAAAAAGCGCTGTTACTTGCGTATTCAGATGTTAAAAAAGCCTTTGAAGTGTATCTGAAAAAGTATAATAATGGCAGGCCAATTATTATTGCAAGTCATAGTCAAGGTTCTACGCATACTAAATTTTTATTACGGGATTTTTTCGATGACAAGCCTTTACAGCAAAAGCTAATTGCAGCATATGTTGTTGGTACCGTGATGAAGCCTACTTTATTTAAAACCATAAAACCAATGATAAAGCCTAATGAAACAGGCGGTGTCCTTGGTTGGAATACTTTTAAAAAAGGGAGTTATCCAAAGATAAAAGATAAATTTAAAGGTAGCATAACCTCCAATCCTGTTGCATGGGATACCACAAAAACTACAGCGCTGTATCAACACAAAGGTTTTTTGTATTCAAATAAAAAAATTTACAAAAGAGCCTTAAAAGTAGAAATTATAGATGGTTTGGTTTGGAGTACAAATCCTATATTTCCAATGCGTTTATTCATGTCTTTCATGAAAAATTTCCATGTTGGAGATATCAATCTTTTTTGGCAAGATGTGCGAGAAAATGCAGAACTAAGAACCCGAACTTGGCTTGAAAAAAATTAACTTAGTTTTACTTTTAACGCTGCCACAACACTCTTACTATTTCCTATAAAAATTTCATTATCAACAATAAAAACAGGACGTTTTAAAAAAGTATATTCTTCTAATAGATATTGTTTATAATCCGTTTCAGAAATAGTCTTACTTTTTAAATCAAGAGATTTACAGAGTCGTGCACGTTTGTTAAAGAGGTTCTCGTAACTACCAGAAAGCGCATACATTTCTGCTAATTGTGCATCATTTATAGGGTTCGATTTTATCTCTTGCAGTTTAAAACCATCAGTGTTTACCTCCTTTAAAATGCGCTTACAAGTATCACAAGTTTGTAAAAAATAGACTTTTCTCATATGAATCAATTATATTTGTTTTATCAAAAATAATCATAAAAATGAAGATACAATTCGATGTTTTAAGAATCTCTAGAGATTTAGTAATAAAAGAATTAGAGGGTTTAACTTTAGATCAAATTCATGCAGTCCCTGCTGGGTTTAAAAATAGTATTGCATGGAATGTAGCTCATCTAGTAGTTACACAACAATTATTACATTACAAATTATCTGACCTAAATTGTTTATGTCCAGATGAATTAATAGAAGGATATAAGAAAGGAACAGTGCCAGGAAAAGACTTTACAGAAGGAGAGTTTGATGAGGTAAAAGACTTATTTTTAGGCTTACCAAATACGTTGCAAGAAGATTTTGAAGCAGGTATTTTTGAAAATTATATTACATATCCAACAAGTACTGGTTTAAACTTAGACAGTATAGAAACTGCTTTAGTATTTAATAATTATCATGAAGGTATTCATTACGGAATTATAAGGTCTATTAAGAAATTTTTGTAGAAGCTATTTATAGTTTTCTGTTTTTATTAGTTCCTCATTTTTTTTTACTGTAATATAAAAGAGCTTTTTTTGTCAATTTCGATTACTTTAAATTAGCTAAGAGGTTCTACTTATAGAGTTTTTAAGGCATAAAAAATAGTCTAATAAATGAAATTTAATACCAAAACTATTCACGGAGGTCAAAAACCAGAACTTACTACAGGCGCTATAATGCCACCTGTTTTCATGACTTCAACATATGCGCACTCAAGTCCTGGAGAACCGCAAGAATATGAGTATTCAAGAGGAGGAAACCCAACAAGAACTGCACTTGAAAATAGTTTTGCGGCAATAGAAAATGGAACACATGGTTTTGCATTTTCATCTGGTATGGCTGCTATAGATTGTGTTTTAAGAACACTAAAGCCAGGAGACGAGGTAATAGCTGGAGACGATTTGTATGGCGGAACATATAGAATGTTTACAGGATTGTTTGAAAAATACGGATTAGAATTTACATATGTAGATATGGATGATGTTACGAATGTAACACATGCAATTACAAGGAAAACGAAATTGATTTGGATAGAAACACCTACGAATCCGTTAATGAAAATTGCAGATATTGAAGTAATTTGTTCTGCTGTCAAAGAAGTAAACGATACCGTTTTAATTGCAGTAGATAATACATTTGCAACACCCTATTTGCAAAGACCATTAGATTTAGGTGCAGATATTGTAATGCATTCTGCAACAAAATATTTAGGAGGTCATTCAGATTTAATTATGGGTGCATTAATTGTAAAAGATGCAAATTTAGCCAAAGAAGTCCATTTTATTCAGTTTGCCGCCGGAGCAATTGCGAGCCCAATGGATTCTTTTTTAGCTCTAAGAGGTATAAAAACATTACATATTAGAATGCAACGTCATTGTGAAAATGGTCGTGCAGTTGCTAATTTCCTAAAAAAACACTCCAAGGTTGGTGCTGTTTATTATCCGGGTTTAGAAGATCACCCGAGTTATGCAATTGCTAAAAAGCAAATGAAAGATTTTGGGGGTATGGTTTCATTTAGTTTAAAAGATAATAGTAAAGAAGCAACTTTTAAATTTTTAGAAAACACAAATATTTTTACGTTGGCAGAATCTTTAGGTGGTGTAGAAAGTTTAGTCAATCATCCAGTAACAATGTCACACGCTTCCATACCAGAAAAAGAGCGTTTAAAAATAGGAATTACAGATGCATTAATTCGTTTGAGTGTAGGTATAGAAGACGCAGAAGATATATTAGCAGATTTAGATTATGCTCTAAATTTATAAAAAGCTTTTAAAACTAAAAAAGGGATGAAATTTTTAAATTTCATCCCTTTTTTAGTTTTAAGATTTTCAATTAAAATAACCCATTTATTTGAGAATCTATTCTGTCTATAATGTAACCTAAATCTTCTTGATTGGTTACGAAATCTAAATTATCTACGTCAATTACTAAGAGTTTTCCTTTTTTGTAAGTAGAAATCCACGCTTCGTAACGTTCGTTTAACCTACTTAAATAATCAATAGAAATAGAGTTTTCATACTCTCTACCACGTTTATGAATTTGCCCTACTAACGTAGAGATATCTGCGCGCAAGTAAATTAATAAATCTGGTGGTTTTACTAAATTTTCCATCAATTCAAATAAAGAACTATAGTTGTTATAATCTCTATTTGTCATTAAGCCCATTGCGTGCAAGTTAGGTGCAAAAATTCGTGCATCTTCATAAATAGTCCTATCCTGAACAATGTTTTTCCCAGATTCTCGTAATTCTAAAATCTGTCTAAAACGACTATTTAAAAAATATACTTGTAAATTAAATGACCAACGCTCCATCTCTGTATAAAAATCATCTAAATAAGGATTTTCGTCTACAGACTCATAATGAGGTTTCCATTTGTAATGTTTGGCTAAAAGTTTGGTTAACGTGGTTTTACCAGCGCCAATATTTCCTGCAATTGCAACGTGCATATATTAATTGTATAAGATTAATGAAGGGATGCTAAAGGTAAACAAAATTTATAATTTGAAAAGTAATTAGCAAATCAATTTATAACCAAAACCTCGAATATTTATAATCTGAATATTTGTGTCTTTTTTTAATTTCTTTCTGAGCTTACTAATAAAAACATCCATACTTCTTGCGTTAAAGAAATCATCATTTCCCCATAGTTTGTTTAATATAAAAGTTCTGTCTAGAATTTCATTCTTTTTTTCAAACAGATGAAAGAGTAGTTGTGCCTCTCGATGCGTAAGTTGCTGAATTTCTAATGAATTTTCAAGTGTTTGCTTGGTTGAGTTAAATGAGTAATTTCCTATTTTAATAGCGTCAACATTAGTTTTAGTTTCTATTCTATTTAACAAAGATTTAATTCTCACAATTAACTCTTCCATAGAAAAAGGTTTTTTTAAATAATCATTACCTCCATTATTAAAACCTTCCAATACATCTGAAGTTTGCGATTTTGCTGTTAAAAATATAATAGGAGTTCTTTTATTTTCTTGCCGTATTTCTTTCGCTAAAGTAAATCCGTCTTTTTTAGGCATCATTACATCTAAGACCAAAATATCAGGTTTTTCTTTTCTGTAAACCTCAAAAGCTTCTTCACCATTTTTTGTATGAAAAACAGTGAAATTTCTAGTTTCTAAACTCTCTTTTACAATCATTCCTAAACTCGCTTCATCCTCAGCTAAGAGTACTTTTATCTTACTCATTTGGAATTGTTATTTTAAAAATAGTTTTGCTTTTATCTGACGTTAGTCCAATGACTCCTTCATGTTTTTCGATGATTTTTTTACAGTAATACAATCCAATTCCAAATCCTTTTACATCATGTGTATTTCCTTTTGGAACGCGATAAAACTTGTCAAAAATCTTTTCTTTCTGATTTTTTTCAATACCATTCCCGTCATCTACAACTGTAATTTCTATTGTGTTTAAAACTGAACTTATATTCATTTCTATTTGATTTCCTCCATACTTTACAGCATTATCAATCAAATTAGAAATCACGTTTTCGAAGTGAAAAACATCAACATTTGCATAGCAAGGTTGGAAGGTTGTAGAAAATGAAAGTTCTTTTTTATGGGCTAATATTTGATGTTTATAAACCACTTTTTCTGCAATATCAACGATATCAACAGTTTCTTTTTTTAGCACTAATTGTTCACTATCTAACATAGCCGTTTCTAGAAGTTTCTCAACCATTTGATGTAATTTATTTATCTGAATAGAGGACATTGAAAGGTATTTACTCGTCTTTTCTGGATCTTCTAAGACATTAAAATTTTTAATTGCCTCAATAGCTGCAGAAATAGTAGCAATAGGTGTTTTAAATTCATGCGTTATATTACTGATTAAATCATTTTTAATAGCTGCTAATTCCTTTTGTTGATTAATGATTTTTAAAAGGTAAAATAAACTAGAAATTACAGCTAAAGATAATAATAGGGATAAGAAAATTCCGAAAGAACTTCTTTTTAAAGCTACTATACTCGGGTTATCATAAACTAATTTGAAAGCTTCATTATCTTTTACAAAAGTAGATTTAGATCGAAGAGAATTTTTTTCAGTAGCTAATAAACTGTCTTTCGTTTGATGAAAAAGGGTATCGTTTTTTAAATGATGAAAGCTTGTTGTTAGTTCGATTCCTTTTTTTTGTAGTTGCTTTTCTATCAGAGAATCTATTTTTTCATACTCTACAGATTGATCTAAGAATGAGATAAAAATAGGTTTTAGATTTTTAATTAATTTTAAGCTATCTGCCGCTTTTTTGCCCCTAAAATATTGATCAAACATTATCTGGTCTCCGTCGGGATTTAAGTTAAAACCTTTTTTCTTATCGATAATTAGGTTTAATACTTCACCGGAGTCTTTTTTTTTGTTATTTAATGAATCTAAATCTAAATCTAAATCTAAATCGGAATTGAATTCTATGACAAAGTCTTTTGCCGAACTCATCATAGAATCTATTTTTTCTTTAGACAAATTTTCATTAAAAGTGAATTTGAGGTTGTTTAGAGTTACTCTCGGTTTTTCTTTCTCAGAATTATTTATTTTTTCTCTATTTAAAACATTTCCAATAGACTTGCTCTTATATGATTTCTCTTTAATTAAACTAAGCGGTTTTTTAAAAATAGCAACAGAATTACTATTGTTATTAATAATAGTTAAAAAGTCACTTTTTGCAAGAGAAGAATAATATTCTTCTACAGCATTGTCTAGACTTAATTGAATTTCGTTTGTTACTTGTCGCTTATTTTCTTCGTAATTTTTATAATTCCAATAGAATTGTACACCAATAGTCGCTATTATGGTAGCTGTTATTAAGTAAAAAAGCCATTGATATTTTTGGGTATTCATACTTCAAAGATAGTTCGTTAATATTATAATACGATGGGGTTAACATTCATTAACACTTGTTAACTAAGTAAAATCCATCTAAGGCTCATCTTTGTTCGAAATTTAAAATAAAGAATTATGATTAAATTATTAACAACATTAATTTTATTTTGCTCATTGATTATTAATGGGCAAAATTTTACAGGAAAAGCTATTTATAAAACAAGCATTAAATCTTCTTTTTCGTTTGATGAAGATGAAAATTCTACGATGTCTGATGATATGAAAAAACAACTTCAGGCACAACTGCATAAAATGAATCAAAAAACGTTTATTTTAAATTTTGATCAAAAAACTTCATCATATAAAGAAGAAATAATATTAGATGTCCCAAAACCTCAAGTTGGAGGAGGAGACATTGTAATGATGTCTTTTGGTGGTTCTGGAAATGCTAGTGTCTATTTTAAAAATATTAAGGAGAAACGTTTTTCGAATCAAACAGAAATTATGGGAAAACGCTTTTTAGTAAAAGACAAACTTCCGGAATACAAATGGGAATTATCATCTGAAACAAAAAATATTGGAAATTATACTTGTTATAAAGCTACATTTACAGAAGAAGTAGAAAACATACAGATGACGTTTGATATTGGTGAAGCTAAAGAAGAAAAAAAGAAAGAAACAATTATTACTACTGCTTGGTATACACCGCAGATTTCTGTGGCTAATGGACCAGGAAATTACCAAGGTTTACCTGGTTTAATTTTAGAAATAAATGATGGTAAAAAAATAATAGTTTGTACAGAAATTATATTAAAGCCTTTTGAAAAAAACACCATTAAAGAACCTAAAAAAGGAAAGGTTGTTTCTCAAAATAAATTTCTTAAAATTCAAAAGCAAAAGACAGACGAAATGATGGAAAGATTGAATGCTACAAAAAGTTTAGACTTAGGAAATGGAAGCACCATACAGATGGGTGGATAATTTTGTTTATTTATTTTCATAATACATTAAACCTTTCATTTTTTTTTATGTCTAAACTAAGTATTAACACTATTTTTGAGAAAAACTAAAGAACAATTATGAAATCACTATTTGTATTCCTTTTAGCATTCGTTACATCAATTACTTTTGCACAGAAAAGCTTTCAAGGTAAAGCTACGTATATGTCTAAAACTACTATGGATATGAGTAGGTTTGGAAAAATGACAGAGCAGCAGAAAAAGCAAAGAATGCAGCGTATGAAAAGTTTTTTAGAAAAAACGTATACACTAACTTTTAATAAAACGGCATCTTCTTTTAAGGAAGAGGTAAAGTTGGAAGCACCTGGCTCATCTGGGCCAAGTTGGGGTAGAAGTAATGGACAAGGTTCTATTTATAAAAACACCAAAGATCAAGTAATGATCGAAGATGTAGAGCAATTTAGTAAACGTTTTTTAGTTACTGAAAAGATGGAGCAAGCGCAATGGAAATTGGGCGTAGAGACTAAGAAAATTGGTCAGTATACTTGTTATAAAGCTACACTTGTTAAAGAAGATACGAATATAGATTGGGGAAGTATTTTTAGTAGAAGAGGAAATGCTAAAAAAGATTCTACAAAGACAAAAGATATTAAACCAGCTAAAAAAATGCTAAGTATCACCGCTTGGTACACACCACAAATTCCGGTAAGTACAGGGCCAGACAAATACTATGGTTTACCAGGGTTAATTTTAGAGATAAATGCGGGCAGAACTACGATGCTTTGTACAGAAGTTGCAATTAGCTCTAAGGAAGTTTTAGAAATAGCAGCCCCTGATAAGGGAAAAGAAGTTTCGAGAGATGAATACAATAAAATTATAAAAGTAAAAACAGAAGAATTAAAAGCGCGTTTTCAAAACCGAGGAGGTCGTGGTGGTAGAGGAAGAAACTAAATAATTTTATTGGAACTTAATAAAAAATAATACATGAAAAAAATAGTATTCATTGCCATTTTTCTTGTTTCTACAATTGCATTTTCGCAAATAGAATATAGAGGAATTGTAAAAGATTCACTCGGATTTCCTTTAGAAATGGCAAATGTTATCGCATTAGATACTGTAGCTAAAAGAATTGCTTCTTATGGTTTTACAGACGCTAAAGGGAATTTTAAGTTAGACTTAAAAATTAATACGACATATAATATAAAAATAAGTTATATAGGCTTTAAAGAAATTAGTGCGTTTTTGAAAACGAAAATAACTAATATGAGTAAAGATTATACCATGCTCGAAGATAGTATGCTAGATGGCATAGAGATCATCTCTAAGATGCCTATAACTATTAAAGGCGATACGATTATTTACAATGCAGATTCTTTTAAAAATGGTTCTGAAAGAAAATTAAAAGATATTTTAGCAAAATTGCCTGGAGTCGAAATAAATGATGCTGGTCAAATTGAAGTAGAGGGCAAAGCTGTTGAAAAAATAATGATCGATGGAAAAGAATTTTTTAGTGGAGATACTAAATTAGCAACAGAAAATATTCCTTCTAATGCTGTAGATAAAATTCAAGTTTTAAGAAATTACTCAAATGTAAGCCAGTTAAGTGGTGTGCAAAATAATCAAGATAGAGTTGCTATAAATATCAAATTAAAAGAAGGTAAAAAGAATTTTTGGTTTGGAGATATAATAGCTGGTGCAGGAAATTCTGCAGATACAAATTTGTATCTTTTTCAGCCAAAATTATTTTATTATACACCAAAATACACTTTAAATGTTATTGGAGATGTAAACAACCTTGGAGACGTTGTGCTAAGCAGAAGAGATTTAAGGAGTTTTGGTGGAGGTTTTAGAAGCCAAAGTCCTTCCAATGGTACCAATATTAATATAGGAGATGCGGGTATCGGTTTTTTAAGTGCAGGGGCAAATAATGCAAATAGAATAGAAACGAAGCTGTCTGCTTTAAATATTAGTTATTCTCCGAATAAAAAATTAGACTTAAGTGGTTTTTTAATTTGGTCTAGTAATAGTAACGGGCAAAGAAATATTAGCGACATTGACTATATAAACCCAAATACACCAGATGATATTGTTGATAATATAACAGATCAAACAAGTAATACGGGTTTATTTCGGTTAAGTACAACATATAAGAAAGACTATAATAATCAATTGTCCTACAATGTGTCTGGTCGTTTTTCTAGTGAATCTGTCAGAGAAGCAGCAGTTTCTCGTGTTTTAAGTAATATTACAGAGACTGAAAGTGCAACACCTTATACAATTAATCAAGATTTTAGTTATTTCTATACGGCCGGTGAAAAAAGCATTTTTGCACTAGAAGTAAAACATATTTTACAAGATGAAGATCCTTTTTATGTGGCTTCTTTAGAAAATGATCCAGATAATAACAATCCAGATGGTATAGATTCTTTAGAAGAGTTTGAAGACGGGTTTGATGATGCAGCTGGAACTCTTGGATTAGATAGAAGCAACCAATTCTATACTTTAGAGCAAGATAGACGTGTAAAATCGAATCAGTTAGATGCAAAATTAGATTATTACTATATTTTAAACGATCAGAGTAATTTAAATTTTGTTACTGGTACTATCTTAAGCAAACAGAATTTTGATTCTCGTTTCTTTCAAATTTTAGATAGTGGTGCAGAGTTTGATCCAAACCCAACTATTAATGGTATTAATAACCCTCAAACAACAAATGATACTGAATACAGTTTTTCAGATATATATGCGGGAGTAAGATATCGTTTGAAATCTGGTATTTTCACATTTACACCTGGCTTTACAGTGCATGCTTATAATTCTAATAATACTCAATTTAGTACAGAGACCTTTAAAGATACCTTTACTAAATTTTTGCCAGAATTTGATGTAATAGCTCAGTTTAAAAGGAGTGAGAGTTTAAATTTTAGCTACAAACAAGAAGTTAATTTTACAGACGTTAATCAAATTGCAAGAGGTATTGTAGCGAATAGTTATAATTCTTTTTTCTCAGGAAATCCCGGGCTTTTAAATGCTAGTTTTCATAACTTAACCCTAAGTTATTCTAGCTATAATTTATTTAACGCGAGCAATGTTTTTGCAAGAATAAATTACAAGAAAACGTCAGATCAGGTAAATAGAAATACAATTTTTGAACCACGTTCTGTGGTGTCTAGTAGTACGAATATAAATTCACCTTTAGATAATGAGAGCCTTACTTCATTTATTGGTTTAGGTAAAACTATCAAGAAGATTAGAACAAGATTTGGTGGTAACTTCTCTTATAATAAAAGCTATCAATTTATTAATTCGGAAGAGAATACAAATGAAAGTTTAGTAAGAGGAATGAATGCAAGTGTTGGTACAAATTTCACGAAAGCACCAAATGTTACTTTGCGTTATAGAATAACTTATGTAGATCAAAGTAACAGCGCTAGACCTTCAGATATTAAGACAGTTACACATGCACCATCGATAGATTTTGATGCATATATTTGGAACTCAGTAACACTAACTTCAGATTTCACTTTTAACGAAGTAAGACAAGGTGGAAGCAAACAGAGTTCATTTAATATTTGGAATGCAAAATTAGCCTATAGAAAAGATAGAGATGCAAAATGGGAATATGAATTGGTAGGCAACAACTTATTAGCAACAGGTTCACAAGTAGATATAAGCCAAAGTGTCATTGCATTTACAGTTAATGAACGTTTTATTTTACCAAGATTTATAAGTTTCAGGGTAAGATATCAATTATAAAGCTTAAAAAGATATTTTTTAAATGGCTCAATTTA
>Ga0209482_1002531_pt1 | contig 11283 bp, 10 predicted proteins | sample CoawatmetaG10DNA_FD_187512 | JGI IMG/M metagenome (GOLD analysis project Ga0209482, IMG submission 187512) | Marine microbial communities from the West Antarctic Peninsula - Coastal water metaG104-DNA (SPAdes) (version 2) | ecosystem: Environmental > Aquatic > Marine > Coastal ...
AGCATAAGATGATCATTTAAGGAGTTTTTTTTCTCTAAATTAATAATTTGTGGCTCAACTGAAAAAGATCCATCTTTATAGAACTCAATCTCATTAAAACCTCCATAAGCAGCTGAAATTTGATCTTGCGAGCCAACACATTCCTTGATTAGATCTTGTTCAACATGAATAGCTGAGTTTGCAAGCTGGAAAGGGGTACTGGATTTACCATGAAGTGAATTCATTGCATTAATTAAACCTACAGTAAATGTTGAACTTGAACCGAGTCCAGATCTTGCTGGCAGATCACCATCATGATGAATCTCCAGCCCTTTAGAGTTTTTAAAATAATTCAATGTTTCTCTTACAGCAGGATGAATGATTTCATCAACATTATTAATGCTCTCTATTATTGAGTAAACAACTCTATACTTGTGTTCAAAAAATGGTGGTAGATGTCTAAGGCTGATATAGCAATATTTATCAAAAGTAGTAGAAAGAACCTTTCCACCATTTTCTTTAAACCATAAAGGATGATCTGTACCGCCTCCAAAAAAAGAGATCCGATATGGAGTTTTAGAAATTATCACAGGCTACTGAAATGAACACTCAAAAATAATTAACACTGATGTCTTTTTTTTTGCATATTTCAATTATAGAAGATACATCTTTGTAATATATAGATTTATAAGACATTAAATTTCCTCTTGAAAAATCCTTAGAAGATAAAATATAGCTGTACTTTATTTTACGATAGAATATGCTCATAAGATATATGAACTTTTTTTTATCAAGATATTCTGAATACTTTGTAAGCAAAAATTTTCGCATAGAAAATTCATTTTCCAAATTAATCACTCTATTGATTATTTCCTTGATCTCGTTTCTTGACTCGGTCAATTTTGTATTATTATTTTTTGATAATACTTCAGATAATGAATTTACAAGCCCAGTATAGGATGCATGCCAATTTTCAGATGAAATCCATTCAAACTTTGAAGACGATAAGTGTTTTTGGTTATGGACTTGTCTTGCTAGGTAAAGACAATCAATAAATTTAGATTTTCCACTCATGGCAATAATAAATACATTAACATATTCCCCAAAATCTCGATCTATAATTGAATCAACGCCGATACTGATATTATGAATAAAATCTGTGATTCTACTTACAGAAAATATAGGTACCCAGTAATTTAATGATATACACTTCAGTCTATCTAAAGCAGTATCTCCATTTAATTCATTTTTATTCCAATAAATTCCAATATCTTTTAAATCACCATAAGGACCTTTTTGATTTAATTTGAAACAAAATGCACGTCCCTGGGCAGAAGCGTATTCATTGTTATTATGAAGAAAGTCTGCACACTTCGACAAAGATTCTGGAATAAAAAAATCATCGTCCCCGTGGAAAGCACAAAACTCTGAAACATCAGCTTTATCAGCTTCTTGAGCAAGTTTTATTATAGTTTTTCTATCGTTTAAACCTTCCCAATGAAAATAATGAACTTCTACATTATTTTGAGCTGTTTTTAAAACTAGTTCTTTAGAAGATTCACTACTAGCATCACCTATAAATATTGGATGAGGACAATTGATTGACGCATAATACTTTATCATCCTTAATACAAAATCCAGTCTATCTAAAGTTGGCACTATTATTGCTACTTTCTTCATAAAGGACCCCAGTATTGAATAATAAAATAAGAAAGACCGCGAGATTATACATAAAAAATTGATAGACTAAATTTAGTAGGGCTTATTCGCTCTCCTAAAGTTTATATTTTTTTTGCCATTTTTCTAAATTCATCGCTATTAGACATTAAGTAATCAAATGTTCCACTTTCTATAATTTTTCCACCATCCATAAGATGAATAATATCGCAACCTTGGACTGTAGAAAGTCGATGAGCAATCATAATAATTGTTTTTTTATGAGATAAATTATTTATAGCTTCAATGATTACCTCTTCAGTAATTCCATCAAGAGAGCTAGTGGCTTCATCCAATACTAAAATATTTGGATTATGATAAAGTGCTCGCGCTATACCGATACGTTGCCTTTGACCTCCACTGAGTCGAACCCCTCTTTCACCAACTAGAGTTTCATATTGATCCGGTAAATTTTTGATAAAGCTATCTAGATTTGCCATCTTTGCAGCATATTCTGCTTTCTCTAAACTTACTTCATCATTTGGAATTGCAAATGCAATATTAGAAAGAATACTATCATCTATTAGATATATAGATTGAGGGACATAGCCTATTTGTTTTTGCCATCCATATTTATTTTTAATATTTATTTCATTACCGTCTAGTAAAATCTTTCCAGAATCTGGGGAAAGTAAACCTAAAATAATATCTATCAAAGTAGTTTTTCCTGAACCAGTTGAACCAATAATACCAACAGTAGAATTATGTGAGATTGTAAGATCCAGTTCATTTAGAATTTGACTCTTTGACCCTTCATATGAAAAACTTAATTTATTAAGCTCTACTTTATCTTGAAAAGTCATTATGTCTTGATTGCCTAGTTCATTTTTAATAACCTTAGATTGCGAAAACTCTGAGGCTAAGTTGTGAAAAGCTGAAAGATTAGACCTTAACTCTGAAAAACTACTATAAATTTGTTGAAAAGCAGGCATTAACCGATAACCTATCATCACATAAAGAGAAATTATTGGGAAAATACTGCTATTTGTATTTCCATTTAAAGAAATAAGTGAAATAATAATTGCAATAATTCCACCAAATGCAATCACTTCAAGAAAATAACGAGGCAATGATGAAATTAGTACCTTTTGAGCTATAATTTTAGCAATATTACTTGCAGGTAGGGAGAATCGACTAACAAATTCTTGCTCACTCCCTTTTAACTTAACGTCTTTTATGCCTGACATTGATTCATTTACAGCTTTAAATAAAGCAAATTGGGCAGCAGTCTGTCTAATCCCATTTGTGTGGAGTTTTTTCTTAAAAAATTTATAAATTAATGTATAAATTCCACCCAAAAATAAAGCTGAAGAAAAAGCTATCATTGGATTTACATAAATTAATAAAGCAAGTAAATATATCACAATCACTATCTTTGAAAGTCCCTGCAATGAAGCCATAAAAACTCCACTAGTAACTCGACCAACTTCAACAAGAATATTTTGTGATAAATCAGAAGAATTTCTAAGTAAAAAGAAACTATAAGGACGAGATAAATAAGAGTCTATCAATCGAACTGACAGCCTATGCTCCTGGTGTTGACTAAAGTATGTAATACACCATAACATTAATGCTTGATAAAGATTTGAAATTAGAATGGTCAAGATTAAGAATATGCCAAGAAATAAAATAAAGTCAGTTGGATTTTTAAAATCTAAATAGTTGTAAATTTGAAGTAAGTAATTATTTTCAAAAATAATTTCAGGTGAAACTACAACTGCTATAAATGGAACTACAGCAGAAACACCAATAACTTCAAATACACCCATAAGAAGAAGACCAAAAAAAAGTATGAAACATTTTTTAATTTCTGATCTTGTAAAAAGTAGGTTAATTTTTTGCTTAAGTCCCATTTTTAAATTAGATTTACCTTATTAAGAAATAAACCTTGATTATCCTTAGATGATGTTATTGGATCTACTCCAATAAGTGGCCATTCAATTTGTAATTTAGGGTCATTCCAGGAAATACAACGCTCATTTTTTTTATCATAGAAAGCAGTAGTTTTATAGACAAGATCAGCAGTCTCAGAAAGTACTAAGAATCCATGTGCAAAACCTTTAGGGATCCATAACTGTTTTTTGTTATTATCTGACAATATTTGACTTACCCATTGACCAAAAGTAGGGGAATCTGGCCTTATGTCTACGGCAACGTCAAATACTTCTCCCCCAACAACTCTAATAAGCTTGTCTTGAGCTGCTGGTTCAAGTTGGAAGTGTAAGCCTCTAAGAACTCCTTTAGATGATCTTGAATGATTCTCCTGAATAAACAATGGAGATAAGTTTGTTAAATTATTAAACCTTTCCTGATTAAAGCTTTCAAAAAAAAACCCACGCTCGTCTTCAAATACCTTTGGTTCGATTACTAAAACATCCTGAATAGATAATGAAGTTATATTCATTTTAATACTGACTCTTTTATGATTCCCATTAAATATTTACCATAGCTATTTTTACTCATTATTTTAGCAAGTTCCTTAAGATCACTCAAAGTTATCCAACCCTTATGATAAGCAATCTCTTCAGGGCAAGAAATTTTTAGTCCTTGCCTATGTTCGATTGTTTGAATAAATTGTTGTGCCTCAAGTAGACTCTCATGAGTTCCAGTGTCGAGCCAAGCATATCCTCTACCCATTATTTCTACACCAAGATTATTATTATCTAGATACATTTTATTAAGGTCTGTAATTTCAAGCTCCCCTCGTTCAGATGGCTTAATTTTTTTTGAATATTCGACAGCTCTATTATCATAAAAGTACAATCCAGTTATTGCAAAGTTAGATTTTGGTTTAGTTGGCTTTTCTTCAAGAGCAAGAGCCTTAAAATTTTTATCAAATTCTACAACACCATAACGCTCAGGATCATTTACACGATATGCAAATATGGTAGCACCTTCTTTGCTCATATTTGCAGAAGTAAGAATATTTTCAAAATCATATCCATGAAAAATATTATCACCAAGGACTAATGCAGATGGGGCACCGTTAAGAAAGGATTCACCAATAATAAAAGCTTCAGCAAGTCCATTTGGTGAAGGCTGAATTGCATATGAAATCTCCAAGCCCCATTGTGATCCATCTCCTAAAAGTTTATTAAATAAAGGTGTATCGTCTGGAGTTGATATGATTAAGATTTCTCTTATTCCTGCGAGCATAAGAGTTGATAAAGGGTAATAAATCATTGGTTTATCAAACACAGGTAATAATTGCTTAGAAATTACCTGTGTAACTGGATAAAGCCTAGTACCTGAACCGCCTGCTAAAATAATTCCTTTTCTATCCATTATGTTTTCCGTAAATAAATTTCATTTATTACCCTATCTGCAAGAACCTGCCAAGAGGGCAAAGCAAGGTTAAATGTTCTACATAGCTTTTCTGAACTTAATACCGAGTTTAATGGTCGCTTAGCTGGCAATATAAGTTCTGATGAACTTATTGCAATTATTTCAGAAGATTTTACAAGAAATACTTCTCCATGACTTTCTGCTTTATTTAAAAAATGTTTTGCAAAACCATGCCAACTCGCAGACCCCAAAGCAGTAAGATGGTAAATCCCTGAAATCTGCCTTGATTCTAGTTGATTTAGAAATATTCTGTAGACACATAACGTTGAAATATTAGCAACAAGTTCAGCAGAAGTTGGAGCTCCAACTTGATCACTCACAACTCTTAATTCATTTTGATTTTTAGCTAAACTAATAATAGTTTTTAAAAAATTCTTGCCCCTTACACTGTAAATCCAACTGGTTCGGAAAATAAGGTGTTTACACCCACTTTTAGCAATTAATCGTTCACCTTCAAGTTTACTTTTCCCATAAATCGTTTGTGGGTTAGTTTCGTCTTCTTCATCATATGGGCTCAACTTTGACCCATCAAAAACATAATCAGTTGAATAATGTATTAACCAAGCATCAAGACGTTTAGCTTCATTTGCTAATAATTCTACAGCGTTAGCATTTACTTGAAAAGATTGGTCTATATCAGATTCTGCTTTATCAACATTAGTGTAAGCTGCAGCATTTATAATTACATCTGGAATAAATGTCTTGATAACATTTCGAAGCTCATGCAGATTATTAAAATCAACATTATCTCTGCCACAAATCTTCATCTCTCCAAGAGGGGCAAGGTATTTTTGAAGCTTCCACCCGACTTGGCCATTAGAGCCAAATAAAAGTAACTTCATGAATAGTTCCTTTCTACCCAATTCAAATAATCACCACTAGTGACATTTTTTACCCAGTCTTGATTGTGAAGATACCACTCAACAGTTTTTTTAATGCCTGTTTCAAAAGTTTCTGTTGGATACCAGTTGATGTCATTTTCAATCTTTGAAGCATTAATAGCATAACGCTTATCATGTCCAGCTCGGTCTTTTACATAAATAATCTGAGATTTATAAGATGTCGCATCAGACTTAGGGAGTAAATCATCTAAAGTTTCACATAGTAAGTTAACTATCTCTATGTTTGTCTTCTCGTTTAAGCCCCCAATATTATACATTTCACCAATTTTTCCTGTTTTTAATACTGCATTTATTGCGTTACAATGATCAATAACAAAGAGCCAATCTCTAATCTGTAGTCCATCTCCATAAATAGGGATGTCTTTTCCACTCATTGCATTGTGTAACACTAGTGGGATAAGCTTTTCTGGAAACTGAAATGGACCATAATTATTAGAGCAATTTGTTGTTAAAACTGGAATATTATAGGTCTTGTAATACGCCCTAACCAAATGATCAGAAGCAGCTTTGCTTGCTGAATAAGGGCTGTTTGGTTTATATTGATTAGTTTCAATAAAAGCTGGATCATTTGAACCTAAAGAACCATAAACTTCATCAGTTGAAACATGCAGAAAGCGAAAATTATTTTTTTCATGATTAGGCATATCATTCCAAAAACTTCGAGTTGCCTCCAAAAGGCTATGAGTTCCAACAATATTAGTTTGAATAAACTGATCAGGCGCATGAATTGATCTGTCCACATGAGATTCTGCAGCAAAATTTATAATATATCGTGGATTGTAATCATTAATTAATGCAGTAATTTTCTTCCGATTTAAAATGTCTTCTTTAACAAAAACATGTTTTAAATTACCTTCTATAGTTTTAAGATTTTGAAGATTTCCAGCATATGTTAGCTTATCAATATTAATAACTTGTTCATCATTTTTTGAAAGCCAATCTATTACAAAATTACTTCCAATAAATCCAGCTCCACCAGTAACCATGATTGTCATATACGGCTTCCTATAATTTTAATCATATTTTTTCTAGAGATTATTTAAAAGTAGAAGAATTTTCTTCCTGAATAGGACTCTAATTTCAAAAATTTATCAACTTTATACTGATTTGGACCTAAATTATACATAAATAAGCTTTAGACTTAACCATGAACTATAAACCCTTCAGTGAAATTTGTATTAAAATCTATCTTAATAAAAAATGATTTGAACAATATAATGTCCTACAGTAAATTAGATTTTAACGATAAAACTATTTTAATAACTGGTGGAGCTGGTTTTATTGGTAGTAATCTAGCATTTTATTTTCAAAAAAATTATCCTAATTCATTGATAGTTATATTTGACTGCTTTAGAAATGAAGAGCTTCTTATGAATGGTAACTTAAAAAGCTTTGGTCATTATAAAAATATAATTGGATTTAATGGTGTGGTAATTTGTGGAAACATCAATAACAAAAGTGATTTATCGCTTTTGAGTAATTATAAATTTGATTATATATTTCATCATGCTGCGATTTCTGATACTAGAGTTTATGATCAAGAAATTATCATGAAAACCAATGTCAATGCCTTTTATGACATATTAGAAATTTCTAAGATTAATAAATCTGTAATGGTTTACGCAAGTTCAGCTGCAACATATGGCTCTCTCCCCTCCCCCCAAACTGTGGGCAGGGAAAACCCAGAAAACCCATATGGATATAGCAAATACCTTATGGATAAAGCTGCAAATCTATATTCCAGAAAAAATCCTGGCTTAAAAATAATTGGACTAAGATTTTTTAATGTTTATGGACCAAAAGAATATTTTAAAGCTAAAACATCTTCGATGGTTATTCAACTTGGACATCAGATTCTAGATGGAAAATCACCGCGTCTATTTGAAAATTCAATGCAAATATCACGTGATTTTATTTACATTGAAGATGTAATTCAAGCCAATATTAAAGCATGTACCTCTCAGCAAAATGGAACTTTCAATGTGGGAACAGGTATTTCTAGAAACTTTCAAGAAATTGTCGATATTCTGCAAAAAGAGTTAGGCACTAATCTAGTAACAGATTACTTTCCTAATCCACATGAAGACTATCAAACTCACACTCAAGCAGAAATTTTATCTTCTAAAAAATACTTAAATTTTGAACCAATGTTTTCTTTAGAGCTTGGTATTAAAACTTATATTCCTGAAATTAGACGTTTGCATGGCCAAGGTATTTCATGATTGATATAGATAAAAAGACACCTAAAATTCTTGTTATTGGTGACTTAATGATTGATCAATATCTTTGGGGAAGCTCAGAACGAATTTCGCCTGAAGCCCCAGTACAAATAGTAAATATTAGCCAAGAAAGTATATTACTCGGTGGTGCAGGAAATGTTATCAGTAATTTAAAAGCATTAGGTGCAAATGTCGATATTATTAGTGTAATTGGCAACTGTGAGATCTCTAAGGAACTCAAACAATTATTAAAAGACATTGAGATAAATACTAAATATTTAGTTAGCCAAAAAAATCGAGTTTCTTCAAAAAAAAGTAGAATTATTTCATCTCAACAGCAAGTTATTCGCTTTGATCGCGAAAGTACTAAAGCTATAAGTAAAAAATCTCAAGAGCTCATCATAATTATTTTTAAAAGAATTATTTTAGATTATGAAATAATCTTATTATCAGACTATGGAAAAGGTTTACTTACGGAGCAACTCACTCAATCTTTAATTGAAATTGCAAACAAGAATAATAAAAAAGTCCTCGTAGACCCAAAGGGCTCAGATTACTCAAAATATAAAGGCGCCTATCTACTCACGCCCAATAAAAAAGAGGCGAGTGAAGCGATGAATATTGACATTAAAGATGATTTAAGCCTAACTAATGCACTCATCCAGCTTAAATCAGAATGTAACCTAGAAATACCCTTAGTTACTTTAAGTGAAGATGGAATAGCAATTTATGAAAATGAATTAAATATCCAGCCTACAATTGCTAAAGAAGTTTTTGATGTTACTGGAGCTGGTGATACAGTGCTCGCATCTCTTGGCTATGCTTTAGCATATGATTATGATATAAATAGTGCCGTTCAGTTTGCAAATCTTGCTGCAGGCGTTGTTGTAGGAAAAATTGGAAGTGCTACTACGACCCTTAATGAGATGGCTGAATATGAATCTCAATTTAATAATTCTTCAACTAATCAAAATATTAAAACATTTAATGAGATTAACATTTTAAGTAAAGAACTAAAAACAAAAGGTAAAAAAATTGTATTTACTAATGGTTGTTTTGACCTGCTGCATTCCGGACATATCAAATATTTAGAAGCTGCTAAAAAATTTGGTGATATCTTAATACTCGGATTAAACTCTGACTCCTCAGTTAGCAATTTAAAAGGTAAAAATCGACCAATCAATACGCAAATGGATAGAGCATGTATTCTTGCAGCGCTTCAAGTTGTTGATTTTGTAGTCATATTTAAAGATCCTACTCCCTATAAATTAATCAAGGTTATTAAACCTCATATACTGGTTAAAGGTGGCGACTATAAGGGTAACAAAGTAGTTGGAGAGGATATTGTTGATGAATTAAAAATAGTTGAGTTTATTAAAGGAAAAAGCACTTCCAAAACTATTGAACAAATTAAAGGGCAGTGAAAAATATGAAATCAGTTATTAATAATGAATTTATTGAACATTTAAAAACTAGTAAAGCTACTATGGAGGCTATGAGCTCTGTTATAGAAGCCGCAGCAAAAACTTGTATTGCTAGCTTAGAAAATGGTGGAAAGATACTTTTCTTTGGCAATGGGGGAAGTGCAGCAGATGCTCAGCATTTAGCAGCAGAATTAGTGAGTAGGTACAAAACTGAACGACAAGGTCTAGGAGCAATTGCTCTGACAACTGATTCATCTATACTTACAGCAATTGGTAATGATTATGGTTTTGATAAAATTTTTTCTCGGCAAGTTGAAGCACTCGCTAATTCTGAAGATACTGTAATAGGTATTAGTACTGGTGGTTCAAGTGATAATGTTATAAACGCATTTAAAGTGGCTAAAGAAAAAGGTTGTAAAATTATTGGCTTTAGTGGAAGAGGAGGAGGAGAATTTAATAATTTTTGTGATATAAATTTAGTGGTTCCAGCACAAGATACTCCTAGAATTCAAGAAATGCATATTCTAATTGGACATACCATCTGCCATCTAATAGAGCAAAAATTTACTAATAGCTAGTCTAAGGTTTTAATTGCATCTAATACTCTCTCTGCTTTAATTAACTTCATACAATTATGGTGGTTAAGAGGACATATTCGTTCCATACAGGGCTGGCAATCTAAGTTTTTTTTCACAACAACTCCTTTATCAAAGTTATATTGAGATGTCTCATTATCATTAGTTGGACCAAATATAGCAATTGTTGGTATTTTAAAACTGGCGGCTAGATGCATTGGACCACTATCTCCAGTTATAAATATACTTAGATGTGAAATTAAATCAATTAACTCTTGAATAGAAGTTTTCCCAGCTAAGTTTTGATAATTTGAAACGCCACTTTCAATCAATAGATTTTCAATATCTAAAGCAATATCTACCTCATTAATTCCTCCAAAAATTAAAATCTCATATTTAGTAGATAGCTCTATTGCAACTTTTGCAAATTCTTCAGGATACCATCGCTTTGAATTTCCATAGGATGCTCCAGGATTAATCCCCATCGTTTTATTTTTAACTTCATTAACTATATCAAAGTTTTGATGAACAATTAAATTTTTTGCAGATGAGCAATTACTAGTTGAGTCATTTATAAAGTTATTATATTTCTCAACTTGGTGAATATTTGGATATTTAATACTAGAAAATTGATATTTTTGAGTACTTTTTATTGCTAATTTAAGAATTTTTGACCGGAATGAGCTTCGAAACGAGAAAAATTTATCAAACTTTCCCAAACTTTTTGCAAAATTATAAATAGAAAAATACCTGTTATTTGTTGGTAATATTTTATGTGTATTTGGATGGTTTTTTAGCACTTCAATTGAAACAAAAGAGCCAATAAATGTAATCTCAGAACCTTTGAATTGGCTCACTAGATTTTCTATAGCAGGTGTTGCCATAACTGTATCGCCTAGCCATGTAGGAAGTTCAATCAGGATCCTCATCAAACTAATTTATAATGTTTTTTACTAAGCTCTAGATTTAAATATTTTTCAAGTTTAATCATCATTCGATGTTTTTTTTGTTTTTTTGTTGGCTTATAACTTGAATCTACTTGATACAAGCCTTTATCATTATTTAGCCAATCTTCAATAATCTTAGGATGTGTTCCTTTGAACTCTTGAATAATTGATTTATC
>Ga0209482_1002534_pt1 | contig 11275 bp, 4 predicted proteins | sample CoawatmetaG10DNA_FD_187512 | JGI IMG/M metagenome (GOLD analysis project Ga0209482, IMG submission 187512) | Marine microbial communities from the West Antarctic Peninsula - Coastal water metaG104-DNA (SPAdes) (version 2) | ecosystem: Environmental > Aquatic > Marine > Coastal ...
GTTCACACCTCTTATCCCTCTGGCGTATCATTTAAGTGAGATACATCCCTATCATCCACACGATAAATTGTGGAGAGCAAGTAAATGTATGCACACATTAAAAAAAGCAGCATGACTAAAAAAAACAAAAGTAGATGATTATTGATGAAGTATCGCAAGTAAATACGTTATAAATAAAAGAAACTATTATAGGATAAAGAAATGACAGCAATAATCACAGAAAAATTTAGAAGCCATAATGCAGATCAGTTTTTCGAGTCTTTTACTGAAGCATCTGGCAATGCATATTATCTTATGATAGGTAAACCAAATGCATTTACTACTACAACATCTGGTGGAACTGATGAGTCTCCTCCCGCACCAGCAGATGATATTTCTAGTGAGTTTTATGTTTGGGATAGTTCTTTTGCTGCAAAAAAGATAGCTTCGACTAATATAACATATGCAATACCTCGCAGAAATTGGGCAAATAGTACGGTGTATGATATGTATGAAGATAATATTAATTCTTCTAACTCAACAACATCTGGTGCTACAAACATATTTGATTCTGAATACTTCTTTAAAACTTCTGATAATCGCGTTTATAAAGTTTTAGATAATAATAGTGGAGCAGCATATAGTGGTGCAGAACCCACTTCAGAGTCAACTTCTAGTTTTGTTCTGGGTGGATACACTTTAAAATATATATACGCTATTACTGCATCAGAACAAGCAACATTTTTAACAACAGATTTTATGCCTGTATCCACAGATACTACAGTATCTGCCGCCGCAGTAAACGGTGCAATAGAATCAATTATTATTACTAACGTGGGAAGTGGTTTAACAAACGGAACATATTTTGCAGCTGTTTATGGAGATGGAACATCTTCTGGAACTTCTAGTGGTGCAATTATAAAAATTACAGTTGCAAGTAATGTTATTTCAGCAGTATCAACTGGTAATACTGGTATACAACAAGCTGGTGCTGGTTACACATTTGGTACAGTTAATCTTGGTAGTGGTTTTACTTTTTCAGATACCTCTTTGTCTTCTGCTTCTGCTATTGGTGGATCAGGTGCAGCTATATCAGTTGTTATTTCTCCAAAAGGTGGTCATGGTTCTAATGCTATTACAGAACTAGGTGGTCATTATGTTATGTTACAAACTAGTCTTGAGGGTACTGATAATGATGACTTCTTAACAGGAAACGATTTTAGGAATATTAATTTGGTAGTTGATCCTACAACTTTTGGAACATCAACCGTGGGTACTGCTTCAACATTTAGAACAACATACGCTATGAAGTTTAGTGGTTCGCCCGGCACATTTACTGCTGATGAAGTAATTACTCAAACTAACTCAGATAGTGTTGTTGCCACTGGTACAGTTGTAGAATATGATTCTACACTACAAATTCTTTATTACCAACACGAAAGATTTGGTGGAGTTGGAACATTAGCTTCAACTGGTGGATTAAATTTATTTTCTGGAACAGGTACAGTTACTGGAGCTAGTTCATCTGCAACAGGAACTCCAGACTCATCAGCTGATTCAGCAGTTAGTTTAGCTGGAGGAAATACTATCACGTTTACGGATGGGTTTGCAAATCCAGAACTTCAACCAGATAGTGGAAATATAATCTATAGAGAAAATAGAAAACCCATATCACGAGCAACAGATCAAACAGAAGACATCAAAATTATAGTGGAGTTCTAATAGTATGGTACAAAAAACCGATTTAAATGTTTCTCCATATTACGATGATTTTGATGAAACAGATAACTTTAATAGAGTATTATTTCGCCCTGGCTTTGCTATTCAAGCTAGAGAATTAACACAGTTACAATCAACACTTCAAAATCAGATAGAGAAGTTTGGTAGTCATGTTTTTGCTGAAGGTGCTTTGGTTATTCCAGGCAATACTGCACTAAACACACAATACTATTCTTTGAAACTTACATCAACCTTTGCATCTGAAACTGTAGACCCATCACAATATTTTAATTCTACAACACCTGTAACTCTTACTGGTGCAACTTCTGGTGTTACTGCTGTTGTTGTAGGGTTTGATGTAGCAACAACAACAGACCAACCCACTTTATATCTTAGATATCTTGCATCAGGTACGGATAAAATTACTGCTGTATTTGCTGATGGAGAAAATATTTCTGCTAATGCTGGTATAACTCACACAACATCTTATTCTTCTAATATTGCATCTGCAACAACCTTTACATCATCTTTTAGTGCCGCAGCTGGTTCTTCTGTTGCGAACCTTGCAAGTTCTACAGGCCCTGCTTCTAGAGTAGGTTCTTCTGTAACTATACAATCTGGTGTATATTATATTCGTGGTATGTTTACTTCTTGTAGTGAAGAAACTTTGGTTCTTGATAAGTATGATAACACACCTTCTTATCGTGTTGGATTTTCGGTAACTGAAACTCTTCTCACTCCAGAATCAGATACAACACTTTTAGATAATTCTACAGGTTCTTCAAACTTTGCCGCAAAGGGTGCTCATCGTTTAAAGATTGGTATCGCATTAGCTAAACTTGATAGAGGGTCAGTAGCAGACAGTTCTTTTGTAGATTTGATGGATGTAAAAGAAGGTGTTATACAATCACACGTTAGAACTACAGAATATTCTGTTTTAGAAGAAACTCTTGCAAGGAGAACATTTGATGAATCTGGTAACTACACAGTAAGACCTTTTCAATTTTCCTCAAAAGAAGCTGTTACAACCAGTGTACGAAATGAAGAGTTTGTTGGTTCGTTTGCTTCTGGTGCTACAACAGATGATGGAAATACTGCAAGTACAAGTTTATTATCATTACAAGTAAGTCCAGGCAAAGCATATGTTGCTGGTTATGAAATTGAAAAAATTGCACCAACATTTAAAGATATTAATAAAGCAAGAGATTTCGATACGGTTAATGCTGGTATTTCTACTTTTGATTTAGGTAACTTTTCATTTATTACAAATGTATTTGGAACACCAGACGTAACATTTATTAGTGGTGAATCTACAGCATTTAAAACTATAGAATTTTATGATGCTGCTAATACTACTAGAGGTGCTGCCAATGGAAATCTAATTGGTGTGGGTCGAGCTAGATCAATGGAATATTCTTCTGGTACAGTTGGTGCAACTGCAACAAATAATAATTCTCAATATAAATTGTATATGTTCGATTTACGGCCGTTTACAAAATTAACTTTAAGTGGTACTCCATCTCCAACACTTATTGCTACACACTCAAATGGTGGTGTTCAAGTAGTTGGTGCTACATCTGGTGCAACTGGATTTGTTTTTGAAGATGGAACTTCTACAACCAATGTTAATTTAACCAATGTATCTGGTACTTTCCAAGCTGGAGAAAAAATTACTTCTTCCGCTTCTACTGAAACAGGTTCAATAGTTGAAAACTCTGGTAATACAGACCTTACAATTTTAACAATTAACACTTTTAGTTTTTCTAATTTTAGACAAGTGTTTATGGAAGATGCTGATTCTGGTCAAGACTTTACTGCTGATTTTGTTACTGAAAAAATAGCAGATGTATTTTTTAATGTCGTGCTTGAAAACGATTTAGCAGCTGCTAGTTCAAGAGATGTTGGTAGTATTGAATTAGAAGATAATACTACAACAGCTGGTTCAAAATTAATTTTAGAAGAAATTGATGATCTATTGATTGGTGGTCAAGGTGCAAAATTAAAAGATGCTCAAAAAAATAGGGCAATTTTTAAACTTCCAAAGAAAGTTGTTAAGACACTTTTAACTGCTACTAATGGTGGTGCAACCGATACACAATTTACAGTAAGAAGGCAGTTTATAGGTTCAACAAATGGTTCTGGTGTTATTACATTCTCTGCTGGTTCAAACGAAACATTTGTATCTTTTGCAGAAAAAGATTTTACAATGTCTATACTTACAGTAGGAGATGGTACTGGAGCTCAAGGAGATGTTGTAAGTATTTCTGGAAAAGTTGCTGGAGCTGGTTCTTCATTACTTACAGTTACAGACAATACTATTTTAGGAGATTCTGCAAAAGTTAAATTATTAGCAACTATCCTTAAAACTTCAGTATCACATAAAACTAAAACAACCAACCTTATGAAACAAGTTAAAGTTACAACTGGCGCAACAGATGCATTTGGTACAAGACCAACAGATAAAACTCTTTCACTGGGCCGTGCTGATGTATTTAATTTGGCTGCTGTATTTGACTCAGAGGATGTATCTACGGATGCAGCTGCTCCAACTTTAACTATCGGTACAATTACAGGGATATTTACAAGAGGTGAAAAAATAACTGGTTCTGCTTCTGGTGCTACAGGAAGAATTATTTCTACCTCAAGTCCAGTAAGTTTTGTTTCTACAAACAATAGTAAATTTAATACTTCTGATACAATAACAGGAGAATCTTCTACTGCAACAGCAATAGTTTCAGCAACAACTGATGGTAGTGATGTTATTACAAGTAGATATACTCTAGATACTGGTCAACGAGATAACTTTTATGACATTGCAAGAATTGTAAGAAGGCCTAGTAGTTCTTCTCCAACTGGACGTTTGTTAATAGTCCATGATTATTTAGAACACGGTTCTGGTGATGTAATGACGGTTGATTCTTATACTGATGTTGCAAATCAAATGGACTTTGAAGATATTCCAACATATTCTGCAACAAAAATTGATCCAGATGCTCCTAAACCTTCTGGTGATTTTCCTCTTATAGACACATATGATTTCCGTCCAAGAGTTGAAGACATAGCAGGTGCATCAACTACACTAGCAACTATAGATGAAATTACAGGAAACTCTTTTGACTTCTTTCATAGACAATATGATGGAGCCGGTTCTTCTTTAGTAGATGTTTGTCAACCCGGCGCAAGTATTCAAAGTGATTTTGAGTATTTTTTACCAAAGATTGCTGTAATATCTATGGACTCTTTTGGTAGTATTAATGTAGTTGAAGGAGTTGGTGCTGAGATACCAATTACACCAAAATCTCCAGATTCTGCTATGAAATTGGCAACATTATTTTTACCAGCATTTACATTTAAACCTACAGATGTTTCAATAACAAGAGAGAAAAATCAAAGGTTTACCATGAAAGATATTGGTGAATTAGAAAGAAGAATAGATCACATTGAGTATTATACTGCTCTAAATTTATTAGAGAGAGATGCTGAATCTTTTGAGGTTACAGATGCAAATGGTCTTTCTAGATTTAAATCTGGTTTTGTAGTTGATAACTTTAGTGGCCATAGACTTGGTGATGTTGAACATAAAGATTATAAATGTTCTATGGATATGCAACTAGGCCATTTACGCCCTAAACATATAACTAAAGGATTATTTTTAGAAGAGAGTGTTTCTATAGATGCAGAAAGAACTCTTGCTGGATACCAAAAAACTGGTGATCTCATAACTCTTCCTTATACAGAAGAAACTTTTATAGAACAACCTTATGCTTCTAGAACTGAAAAAGTTACACCATATTTGTCTCATCAGTGGGTTGGTAAAATTACATTAACTCCAGATAGTGATGAATGGTTTGAAACAGAAGTAGCTCCAGAACTTATTGTTAATGTTGAGGGTAATTTTGATGCAGTTTTAACTTCAGCTCAAAATCAAATAGGAACTATATGGAACTCTTGGCAGACACAGTGGTCAGGTGTTGTTGCTCAATCATCTGTTGCTATAAACAATAATAGAGTGTTAAGAACAACTACTACCTCCAGAACAGATCAAACTAGAGCTGGAGTACGTACTGATGTCATAGAAAATATTGATAGAGAAACACAAGGGTTTCGTGTAATCAGTAGAGCACTTATTCCTGTATTACGTTCTCGTAGTATAAGTTTTGTAGGAACAGATTTTAGACCAAATACAAGACTCTATGTATTTTTTGATAAGATAAATGTAAATGCTTTCGTTACTCCTTTAAGTACTACCTATTCAACTGATACAACGGTTATATCTGCAAGTCCTTTAATAACAACAGCTGTAGGTAAAGTTGAAGGAACCTTTGTAATACCAGACCCTAAAGTAGCTGGTAATCTTAAATTTTCAACTGGAGAAGTTCAGTTTAGATTGACTTCAAGTTCTTCAAATCTTACTGGAAGTGATGCATCAGCTGATACTAATTCTACAGCTGACTCTTTAACAGATTCTCTTAGTACTGCTGGAAATGCGATATATACTGCTAAAGGTATTCTTGAAACAGAACAAGAAACAATTATTGCAACAAGAAATGCCGTAGTTGTACAAAGAGATTTAAATCAATCAACTTCATTTTCAACATCAAGTAATACATTTAGAGGAATACCACAACCACGGCCGCCACGGAGTAATGCGGTTGCGGCAGTATCTGAGTCAGACCTACGAGCACAAGAGCAGCAGGCAGATGACCCACTTGCACAAACATTTACTGTAGCAGGAGAAGAGGGTGGTAATGGAAGGTTCGTTACTTCTCTTGACCTTTATTTCTCAAATGTAGATACTACTGGCCCAGTAAGAGTAGAAATTAGAAATGTTATTAATGGTTATCCTGGCCCTAAAATACTACCTTTTGGTCAAGTAATTAAAGACCCAGCTGATGTTAATACTTCAGCCACTGGAGCTACTGCAACAACATTTACATTTCCATCTCCAGTATATTTGATGCCTGGCGTAGAATATTGTATCGCAGTTTTATCATATGCAACTCAATATAAACTTTGGGTCGCACGAATGGGTGAGACAGATGTAGGTGGTACAAGAACTATATCTGAACAACCTCATGCTGGTGTTTTATTTAAGTCTAGTAACAATACAACATGGGCTCCAACATTTTTAGAAGATTTAAAGTTTAAACTTAAAACTGCAAAATTTACTGCTAATGCTACTGGAACATTAACTCTACAAAATTCAACTCTTCCAACAAGAACTTTAGCTGCAAATTCTATATTGATAGAAGATGGTAGTACGGTTCTAAAAGTTAAACATATAGATCACCATATGTATGCTACTAGTAATAATGTTACTATTAGTGGAGTCAAGTCTGGTGCATCTACAACACTTAATGGTGCAATAACTGCTGCAGCTACAACATTAAATTTAACAAGTGGAACTAACTTTGATAATACTACTGGTAAATATGCAAATAATGCATCAAACGAATGGTTTATCAAAATTGGTGATGAGATAATGAAATATACTGGAATATCTACAAACGCTGTTTCTGGTATTTCTAGAGGAGAAGGTAGTACAACTGCAACTACTCATGCTGATGGTACAACTGTTGAACTTTATATGATACATAGAGTTCCTTTCACAGAGATTAATAAAACTCATACATCACTCGCAAATATTGGTATTGATAGTTATACAATAAGCTTAACATCTACTCCTGTTATTGATGGTGCTACAGCACTTGTCAATGGTGCAATTAGTAGCACTACTGCTTTAGTAGTAGATGGTAATAGAGGTACTATTGAAGTAGGAATGAGTGTTTCTGGAACAGGTGTTGATGCTGGAGTAACAATAGTAACTGTTACAAATCAAAATACTTTAGTATTAAGTGCTACAGAATCATTAAGTGATAATGTTGTTTTAACATTTACTAAAGGTGGTGTTGCTGAATTTGGTGGTAGTGTTATTACTGCAACTGAAAATGCTATCATAGATTATGCACAAACTATTGTTGGTGCATTAGAACTACCTGGCACCACAATTTCTCCTAGTATTAGACCTACAACTTCAACAAGTGCTGGTGGTTCTCAAACATCATTTTCTACTTTGACTGCTGCAAATGCAAGAACTATACCATTAAATGACAACTACAAGTTTGATGTTTCTCATATGGCTTGTTCTGGTATTAATGAAACAAATGAATTAAGTGGATTAAAATCTTTATTTGTACCAATAACATTAACAACAAATTCAGCCACTGTTTCTCCTGTTATTGATTTACAAAGAACAACTTTTCTTGCAATTTCTAATAGGTTAGATAATGTAGATTCATCTTCAGATGTTTATCCAACAACAGACTTTTTTCCTTCAGTAGAACCAGAAGGTGATAACAATGCCGCAATTTATATTACAAAACAGATTGCATTAGAAAATCCTGCAACTGCATTAAAAATAATATTTGCTGCTCATAGGCCTGCAACTTCTGAAATTAAAGTTTTATTTAAACTTCTAAGAACAGATGATGCATCTGACTTTGATGATCTTAGTTATACAAACTTTAATACGGATGGTTCTCCAGATGAAACTGTTCCAGCTTCTGCTGATGAAGCTGATTTTAGAGAATATGTTTTTACTGCTGGTGTTACTGATGATGGCCTTGGTAATCCACTAGATGAATTTATATCATTTCAGATAAAGATTGTTATGCAAGGAACAAATTCTGCTGAACCACCAAGAATAAAAGAACTTAGAGCTTTGGCTTTGGTGACATAAGATGGAAGATAAATTTATCAAAGTAGAAGGCCATCCAGATTTATCAAGAGATATAAATTCTGGGGCAATTATAAATCGTAATCGTGGTGCATATGATAGAGCAAAAAAAAGAGCTGCAGAAGCACAAGCCGCAAGAGATACAATAAGGGACACTACGAGGGATATAAATACATTAAAGTCAGAGATGCATGAAATTAAATCGCTCTTAAAACAATTAGTGGGTAATCAATAATGGCAATAGAAGCAAGTGCAATTCTACCTAGCGATAGTCTAGAAGAATTTAGAGTTCAGTTTAACAACTTAGTAGTTGATGTTGAGGGTGTTAGTGGTGGTAATGCCTTTGTATCAACAATTATTTTTGAAGGTTCTACTGCTGATGCAAATGAAACAGTTATACTTGCAACAGACCCTACTTCTGATAATACTTTAACACTTCCTGATGCTACAGGAACATTTCTTACTACTGCCAATTCAGGCGATCCAGCTACAACAACTAGTGCTTCTGACGCTGATCATGTTCTTGTAAATGATGGTGGCGTACTTAAAAAGATAACCAGAGCAAATCTTGGTATTGGTGGTACTGCTGGTGCTGTTGCAGCAGATGATCTTACGGTTGGTGATGCCGCAGTTTCTATTGCTACTTCAGCTGGTAATATTACAATTGATGCACAAGGTGGTAATACAGACATTATATTCAAAGGAACTGATGGTAGTAGTGACATTACACCAATGACATTAGATATGTCTGATGCTGGTGCATTACTTTTAACTGGTGGTAAAATTGACCTTAAAAATTCTGGTACAGCTTCACAAATATTATTTTATTGTGAATCAAGTAACCAACACGCACAAACACTTATAGGTGCGCCACATTCTGAAGCTGCATCAAATACTCTTACATTACCATCTGGTAGTAGTGGAGTTTTATTATCAACAGTTTCTACTGCAACAGTTACAAATAAAACTCTTACAGCTCCTGTCATTAACACTGCCACTGTTGGAACATCAATTACTCCTGCTAGTGATGATGGGGCAACTCTTGGTTCAGCAAACTTAAATTGGTCAGACTTATTTCTTGCTGATGCAGCTGTTATTAAATTAGGTGATGACCAAGATGTTACCCTAACACACGTTCATGGTACAGGTATTTTGTTGAATAGCACAAACGTCATTCAATTCAATGATGCAAGTCAGAATATTGGAGCTCCAAGTAATGCAATTCTTGATATTAATGCAACAGATGAAATAGAATTAAATGCAACTCTAATTGATATCAATGGTAATGTAGAAATATCTGGAACAGCGGAAATAACAGGTATTGCAACTTTTACAGATGATATTGTTATCGGTGATGGAAAAACTATTGGTTCTGCTTCTGCAGCTACTGCCATTACAATTGCATCTACAGGTATTGTTACTTTAGTTGATGATTTAATACTCAAAGATGCCGCAACGATTGGTGTTACTTCATCTACTTCAGCCATATCAATTGCTGCAACAGGTATTGTAACATTAGTAGATGACTTAATTTTAAAAGATGCAGCTACAATAGGTGTTACTAGTTCCACATCAGCTATTACGATTGCTGCAACAGGTATTGTTACTCTAGTAGATGACTTACTTCTCAAAGACGCTTGCACGATTGGTACTGCTACTACTGCTGGTGCGATTGCAATTGCCGCAGATGGTACAGTAGACCTTGATACTGCTGGCGCAACTGTAGCAAGTGCAGTCATAAAAACTGTTGGTAAAGAATCTATATGGGTTCCAGCTGCAGCTATGTATCCAAGCACAACTAATCCATGTTCTGATTTAGAACAAGTAGAGACAACTGCATTAAGACCTGATTTAAAAGTATTAGATTTTGCAACAGGAGCAGATGAGTTTGCTCAATTTACAGTGGCATTTCCTAAATCGTGGAATGAAGGTACAGTTACTTTTCAACCATTCTGGACAGTAACAGGTACTAACACTGGAACTGTTGCGTGGCAATTAGGTGGTATTGCAGTTTCTAGTGATGACACTATCAACGTAGCATTTGGTACATTAGTTGCAACTACTGCACTTGCTCATAGTGGTTCGTCAAATGACTTAATGGTTTCTGTTGAAAGTGGTGCAGTTACAATTGCTGGTTCACCAGCTGTAGGAGATTGTTGTTTCTTTCAAATAAATAGAGATACATCTGCTGATAATCAATCAGGTGATGCGCGGCTTGTAGGTATAAAGTTATTCTTTACTACTGACGCTACAAATGACGCATAATGAATACAAGGATATAAAATGACTAGTTTTGGATATAATGTTCTTGGGTTTGGAAGTAGTGCAAATGCTGGAACCTTGATGACCTTCGGCGCAGAAGATGTGTTTCAGGAAGTTGCAAGTTCATATCTCACTATTGATAGGTTATCGGCTACAACAGCCATTGCCGGGTACAAGGATGCCTCGAATAACGGACGCTGTGTTATCTTAACCGTTGATGGTACAAGTATTTCTGCTGGTGATCCTGTTACATTCACAACTTCTGCTACAAAGGACATAGATGTTGTAGCGTTATCCGCATCCAAAGCATTAGTTGTATATACTGGTGCAGATGGGTTTGCGAGAGTCGTTAGTATATCAGGAACAACGCCTTCGTATGGAACAGAATTTTCCTTCACAAATAGTGAAATATGGGCTGTCGCTGGCTCTAAGCTTACAGCCTCAACTGTTATGGTTGGATATACTGATAAAACTAATTCTGAGCGGTTTGATGCGGTAGTTTTATCTTGTCCAAACACGACTGTATCTGCGGGTACTATTGTCAATTTAGATGCTGGAGCCACTAGTGGGGATGTAGGG
>Ga0209482_1002539_pt1 | contig 11244 bp, 15 predicted proteins | sample CoawatmetaG10DNA_FD_187512 | JGI IMG/M metagenome (GOLD analysis project Ga0209482, IMG submission 187512) | Marine microbial communities from the West Antarctic Peninsula - Coastal water metaG104-DNA (SPAdes) (version 2) | ecosystem: Environmental > Aquatic > Marine > Coastal ...
TTCACCCCTCAATATTAACACACTAAACTGCGTATTAAGCTATGGTTGCAATTGGAGTTGAAAGAACAGTTGTCATCCATTTGGAGTTAGTTCCATCATCTGATACACAAGTTACAGAAACTCTAGCGTTTAGAACGGTTGAGTTTACTAGCGTCAAGGTATCTCCTGCTACATCACTTACTGCGTTAGCCGCTGTTCCTGCAACCAATGAAACCATGCCTTGGAAAGCTGATACAGCAGAACCGGGAAGTACAAACGTAGTTGTGGTACTGCCGCCTACAGCAACGGTCAGTTGAAACTCATAATGAACGCCAACATTCTCAGTTGAGAGAGCAGGCATATTAACAACATTGTTTGCTGTTCCGTTAATCAAGAACAGAGTTCCAGACTGAGCGGCAGTTAGAGTTTGTGTCAAAGCACCTGCGGCATTAAAGTCAGTGTTAATAGACTTTTTGCCAGTGATAGACTGAGTAACGGCAAGAGTTCCACCAACACTAGCATTATTGCTATAGGTAGAATTAGTTGTTACAGCACCTGTATCGCTGTTTTTAGAAATATCTGAAAAACCATTTTCGGAGCGAACCGCTCCAGTATAAGTTGTAGTACCCATGTCAATCTCCTGTCAGGGTTAGTCTGCTGTTAAGCAGTCAGGGATAGTTAATAATAATTTATTACAAATAAAAAAGGGGGTTTTTACACCCCCTTCTGACTTAACTACTTAGCTTGATCCCGGAGAACCGTAAATGCCAAGTGGATCAGAAACACCGAACGAGTAACGCTCACGGGCTTTGTAACGTACATTGCCTGTGTCGAAATCTCCGTCCATGCTAGTTTCTAGAGCAGTACGCTCAAAATGCTTCATTCCGTTAGGAATATCAGTGAGAATGAAGAAAGCGTTGCTGTCAGTCAGGTAATGATTGACTGCATAGCCTTCTGGAATCGCACCCATATTACGGATAGCATTTATGTCGTTGTCGGCAGTACCAACACGTTGGTTAGTTTCCAACAAACGATTTGCTGTAAACATCAACGCGGGTGGAACGATCAAACGAGTAGGACGGGCTGCAATAAGCAATCCGCGCTCATCAGTGTATCCTGCGATAGAAATAATCGCGTTCTCCAAAGATGTTTCGTTTAGGTCAGCACCAGTAGTAGGACGGTTGCTGTTAAAGCCACCACCTACAGTTGGATGACCACCACCACCAGTAACACCGTCACTAACAGCAGTGAACAGGTTTACACCGTCACCAGACTGAAAGGAGTTAGTGAAACCGTTGTTGAGTGGGTTAGCCGCCTTAACTTGCTTAGTGTAAGACATACCGCGAGCAAGAGCTTTGGTATAACGAGCAGACAAAGAGTCATACAGGTTATCTTCCATAGCTTCTTCAGTAATAGCAAAACCCATACCGATAGTTTCGTGGTTGTAGCGAGCAGAGAAAGACTCTTGCGCTGAATCATAAGTGATTGCAGAGCCTTCGTTCTTAACTGGAGCCGCACCAAAGCCACTTAGCTTGGTTTCTTCTTCAAATGAACGATCAGAACTCTCAGTGTCATAGATAAGAGTATGCTCGTCATCATATTTTTCATACTCAAGACCAAACAGGGCGTTAAGACCCGGAAGTAGTTCTTTGAGCATTTGTGCGCGTGAAATAGCCATTCGTTATATCTCCTTAAACGCCAGTTGCGTTGTTGTATGCATGATCGCCTGCCGCAAAAATTGCAAGGACATCAGTAAAAGCATCGCCAACTGAGCTAGTAGGCCCGTCTACAAATTCTACAATTCGTAGGGGGAGCGTGTTTGTTGTTGCGGCTGTGCTTGAATCGAGCGCGTTCTTGCTGCGACCAAAATCAACGCTTCCTGCTGTTTGAACAACACCTGCATTCAAAAACATAGAAGTCTGAGCCAAAGTTGCATCACCTTGTATCTTAAAGACTACATTTGGATCATCAACAACATAAGCAGATACATCGTCTGCCGCTGTACTGGCAGGATAAAACTGACTAAAAGTTAGTTGCTTAGTTGTAGGGTCAGTGAAAGAACAACCAACAAAAATCCCAATTGGGGTTAGAGTTGCAGTTTTTGTATCTTTCTCAATAACGCCTGCGGCAACTGGTTGAACAAAGTCACCATAAAAAATAGCAGTTCCATAATTATTAGCAATCTTCATGTGCCGAACTTTTCCTGAATAAGAGCCGCTCGCACTAAGAGTGTTAACTGGTTCTGCGCCTGTTGGGGTAGCAGTGGTAGCCATTATAGGCCTCCTTAAATAACAAAGTTAATCTTAGTTAAGGAACTTAACCCCATACTGCGGGTTAATTCCTTCCAAAGGTTGTCCTAGTAGTGCGCTCTGGTTGTAACAGAGGCATCCTTGGATCGTTTTCTCGCAAGTAGTTATTGTCTACTGACTGCAATTGGTTATCAGCCGCTTTTTGGAAATGTCTGGTTCGTGCTTCCATCTTTTCCTTGCTTGCCTTGCATAACAGTAATCCGCCAACTTCGATATTACCTTGGAATCGAGAGCCAATATCTGACGTTAACATAAGTTCAGGGTGGTCTTCTAGCCTACAGGCTTCCCAACCTTCTCTAAACATTTTGGAAACGTGAGTATTGTCTGCCTCTCCCAGTGTGGCTGTCCGTACCCATCTAAATACCCAACCGTCCTGCGGTGTGGGGTCTGGTAAGATGGAGGCGGGAACCCATGTATCATCTGGTCGTGTATCGGCCTTGCGTGAAATTGTTTCTCTTGGTTTGCGCTCTTCAGTCATTTCAGGTTCTCCTTAGCGAGTTGTCTGGCGTACTGTTCAGGGGTAATCCCTAGCTTCCTAGCGAGAGAAACTTGGGTGGACGTTAGCTGCACTTTGCGCGGTTTTGCTCCATTATTCCTACCAGATGAAGCCACTACCGTGGAGCGTTGACTAGCAGTCGCAGGCGCGTTACGTCCATTGGAATCGCTATCCTGCCAGTCAAAGGTTGGATAACTCTCTCTCATACCACCGTCAATAAACTCGAAGTATTCAGGAGAGTTTGGTTTAATATTATTATCAACAATAGCTTCTTCGTGCAACCCATATGCTGTTGCAGTCATTCGCTTATTCTTGGTATCCATAAACCATTTGTTCTTATCAGCCCACTCTTTAGCTTCTGGATCAACTTGTGGAGCTTGTTGAGCAGGCTGCTGTTGAGCTTGTTGAGCTTGTTGATTGCGGTACTGTTCATCATACTGAGCTTGTTGCGCCCTCTGGTTCTGTTGACCCTGAAGGTTTTGCTCATACTTCTCAGCTTCTGCAAGTTCAGCTTGAGCCTTATATAGAGTTTCTTGAGAATTAACGACAGTGTCGGTATCTCCCTCCTCATAAGCCTTCTTATAAACTGACTTTGCATTCTCTAGTGCCATCTGGGCTTTGGTCTTGATCTGACCTACTAGAGCCGATTCACCACGCTGAATGATTGACTCGTACTCTCGATTCTTATTATTAAGAGTCTGAGTAACACGAACTGCTTCGTCCCTCATTCTTTCTGCGGCTTCTCGCTGTCTCCGCTCTTCATTTTGCTCGTAACGTAATTTGTTTATACGCTTCTGAACCTTTTCACTGTAGCCCGATAGCTCATCATCGTCTGCATCACCTAATGCCTCAGCCTTTGCAGGTCTTCGGTCTTCAGGTGGACGATCATCAACAACTTCAAGCTCAATGTCAGATTCTTTTTCTTCCGTCACATCGTCATTAGAACGCTTAACAATCTTTGTTTTAACACCAAAGAAGCGATCTTCAGGGGATGTTTGTGAGGTGTCTACCTCTTGATTAGAATCACTCATGCTTTACTTATGCCTCTTGGGTCTTCGACTACAGCTTCAACGCTGTCATCGTTAATTAAGCGGAACTCTTTTCCATGTACCTTTAACCTAGTACCTGAATAAGAACGCATAACGATCCAATCACCTTGAGAACACCAAGCCCCAGAAGGGAACCGTTGAGGATCAGAGTAAGCATCTGGGCCAAGTTCTAGCACCATACCTACAATTGAACCCACTTCGTCTTCTTGCAACGATCTAGCGGATTTAATAATTCCACCTTCGGTCTTCTCAACTCTTTCTGGCAAAGCAATCAATATCTTATAGCCTTTCGGCTTAGGCAATTGACTGGCCTTTTTAGAAGCGAGATCATCCTTTGAATCATCTGCCTCTACTTTTTTTGCTAATGATTTACTCATTAGATACACCTTCTGCACTGGAAAAAAGCGTCCAGAGTCGCTGTGCATCGCGTAATGCGATGAATTACTCGGCTTCTATCTTACTCTTTAAGTCTAAAAGCTCACGTTCTGCAAGGGCTAAACCCTCTATGACTCCGCAACATTTTGCGTACTCACTGTAATCTTTACATGCGCCACCTGAAATATGATCACTCATATCATTCATCTGGCTTCTGATCTTATCTCTTAGGTATTCAAAAGAATTGTTTGATGATCTACTCATGGTGTCATCGAGTCCACAATTTCTTTACCAATCCTAAATCCTTCAATCTGATCTTTAGATGAAATACGCCTAGCCTCAAGTTGCTCTCTAACATTGTCTTCAGCAATCTTTACTGCCAACTTAGCTTTTTCAATCTCTGCTTGTTGGTCAAGCTTCTGAATATCAAACTGAGCCTTGCTCTGAGCCTTAGCCTGTTCAAGTTGCATCTTAGCTTGATCAAGTTGTACTTTAGCTTGCGCTTGCATCTCTTTAATTTGTAATTCTTTTTGAGCCATCTGAACAATTGGGTCTTTCTGTTGTTCTTGAGCTTTCTGCTGTTGTTGCTTTTTCTGGTTCTTGTTTTTAAGTTGCTCTGCCGCAGGTGCAACCAGACGAGATATTCTAAGTTCAATATCTTCAGGCATTGCCTCGCCTTCTGGAGGTAACTCAATACCAAGTTCTTTCTCAACCTGTTGACGATAAGAGAAGGCAAGGTGATCTTGAAGGTGAGCAGCCATTGCCGCTTGCATTTTTTTAGCGTTTGGACTTTTTCCTGCAAGCTCCTGAATTTTCGGGTCTTCTAGAAAAGCTATGTGAGTCTGAATGTGCGCTTCATGATCTTGGTATAGGAATGGCTTAACAGGCTCGCCTCTAAGAATATTCATATTCTCACTAACTGGGTCTGTTGGTTTCATTTCATCTTCTAACGGAATAATCTTATCTGCATCCCGTATGTTAAGCACTTCAAGCATCTGTCGGTGAAGCAAAGGCAGGTCATACATATCTGGATTTTGTTGAGACAACTGCAATGCAGCCTGATATTGCATGATTCTTTGCGCCATAGTGCCTGAATTAGGGTCACTTACGGCAATAACGTCTACTCTTCCGTCAAAATCTTCAGCTACTACAGCGTCATCTTTAGTCGAATATGGGTACTCTGAGGGGCCAAAATCGTACACAATCTTCGATAATAGGCGCAATTCCTTACGCATTGAGGCATGTAATCGTGCTTGAACTGCACTCATCACCTTCATAGATCGCTCTAGGATGGCAAGGGTAGTCCCTACAGGAGCCTCTGAGTTCATGTCTGCCGCTTTTACGTCTGCGGCTGATGCAAACCTACGGCCTTCCTCTACAATGTCCCCCATAAGCTGATACAGGACGTTGCTTGGCTCTTTATATGGCAAGAAGCTGATGTTATCTCGGATAGAACCTCCGGGAACATCTACATCTCTAAATTCTCCCGGCATTATTGGCGTATCATCGCCTTTAATCCGTAATCCTCTAGATTTTAGACCTCCCGGCAAATTGCTGAGAGTTCCCGCATCAACAAGTTGACGCAAAAGAGAGGTTGCAGACTTAGCAAGCCCACCAATCATGTGTATTAGGCCAAATCCGTAAAATCCAAGTCCGGGCATATACTGGTAATGAACAAAATGCTCGCGCTTCATGCGATTTTCGTCATCTTCGTAGTAATTTCTGCGTATAGAAAGGATTTTTCGTGAGCTTAGGTCAATACTAACAACATAAGGAAGCTGTATTCCAGTTTCTTCACCGTCAATCATGTCTTCAAAGCCGACTAGATCAAGATCAATCTGCATTTCTAAGATTGTATGGCGAGAATCGTTATCGTAGCCGTGAGAATTACCCGTTAGCTCGTTGTACTTGCTTTCAATCTGGTCAGTGTTGTCACTAGGGTTGCCTAGTTCAATATCTGAGTAGAATCCTGACACCTGTAGCTTTCTAACTTCATTGCTAGTTCGCTTCATAATGTGAGTTGCGCGTTCACATGTTACTAAGTCAGAAGCTCCGTAGCTAACCACGAAGTCTTCAGCAGGTACAAACATGCTACAAGGCCGACCCATGTTAGGATCAAAGTATACCTTCCTAAAGGCAGACCCTGCTAAAGGTAGCGAAAACAACAGTCGCTCTGTTTCCGCTCGATACTCAGTCATCTTCTCAGTGACTAAGTAGTTTAGATAATCTTGAACTCTACTGGCCTGCTTTTCTCTTTCTTGGTCAATAACGCCCACAACAGTTGTCTTGACTGGGCCTCCCGCAGGAAACAGTTCTTGTATAGACTGTGATTGAAACTTAATAACAGATTCGGTTAGCAGTGGATGGAATACGCCACACGCACCATCCCACGGAGTAGTTCGGTCTTCATGCTTTAGGCCTAGAAGGGATAATCCCTCTACATAGGTCTTTTCCCAGTCTGATCGGCTTTCTTTGTCAGACTTAAATGCGCCAACTAGCTCACTGGCTATAAGCGATAACTCTTTGTCTTCAATGTATTCCGCTAGATTGTCATCAAATGGAACGTCACCCATAGGGTCACTTCCAGAATCAAAATCAAACGTGATTCCACCGTCAGGTGTTTCAATCCCAACAGAGTCAGGATTTACTATTGATATCTCCAACGGGCCATCTGCTTCAGAGGCAGACAGTTGATCTGGAGTAACTAGAGGCTTTTCAATTGCCACTTATCCATTCTTCCCAAACTTCTGAGGTCGTGCTGCACCGCTTCCACGGGCAATAGTGGTTTCTCCACCTGCCTTGTAAGCTTTAACCTTATTGGCTTTGTGGCCCATTGCACCGCCACCCATATAACCTTTTGGTTCTTTTTTCTTCATGCCTTTCATACTAAACTCCTGCTACTCGCCAAACGGGTTGAAATACCTTTTCTGCGCCAGTATTTTCCACTGATCTTGACTCCCAAGCTAGTTCGCCTAGCGTTGAGATGTATACACTGTTCTGTTCGTCTTCAAGTGTAACATACCTAGAGGTGGATAACTCAGGGTTGCGTACAAACCCTTTCTTGATAAACGCAGACTCTATTCGATCTTGTTCCTTATTTGTCATCATAAAACTTCTTCTCCCATTCTTTGTGTCTTTTAAGAGGGGTTTTAAAGTATGAGCCAAACCTTGCTGTGCTTACTACTAACCAGTTAAGCCAAGACAGCCAAAAAGGCAAAGGCCTCATGTAGTCTATAAACAAAACAACTCTGGTCTCGTTAGTTTCGTTAACTGCTATGTGTTCGTATGTATCATCAAATACTACGCATTTACCTTCTTCCCACCTGTATGGAATGCCACCAACAACTAAGGTGCAACCATTTCCTTCTTTTGGAATTGTTAAGGCTAAATGTATTCTTATAACACCACACCACGGGCCTTCATGCGGCATAAGCATTTTGTTTGGGCCAAGCACTGAAAAGTAAGCAGAAACAATATTTCTGTGCTTATCAAGGATAGCCATTGTATCTGGGCATTCCTCGCAATTACGCTTAAACCGTACTGTCCCTGCTTTAAGAAAAAACATCTTCCATTTGTCATCATTGGATATGTATGTCTGATCAGGGCTAATATCTTGAAAAGGAGTGAGTTCGTCAATTCTTTTCATTACATGGTTTAGTTCAGCGAGTATAACCTCAAAGTTATTCTCTAGTTCTTTTGTTACAGGAAACTCTGAGTTGTCAAAGTATACCTTATTGCCAACCTTTGAGAACCTTCTAAACAAAGGCCTTAGTAACTGGTCAACTCTCCACGGGCTAACTTCAAGGTTGCCCGTCATTAAATTAACTTTGTTCGGCCACCCGCTCTATAGCCCTCAAACATATATTCGTTTGGAAACGGAGTTGGAAATTCCTTTCCCATATTTAATCCTGCTTCTATTGCCCTGTTAGATTCGTCTTCCTGCCCAAAACCTTGATATCCTATTGCTTTCTGTAGATCAAGCGCCTTAGAGCCTAACCGCCTTGTGTCAAATTCAGGGTCTTCTCCTGATAAAATCATCTTAAGGCGTTTTAAACCGGCAAACTCATCAGATTTTGGATTTTGCATATTAGGATGAGTGCCGTCCATCATAGACAACATTTCATCCATACTTAAAGTTCCACCCTCTACCTCTTCTAATATGTCATCATCGTAAAGGCCATCAATGGTCTCAGCAAACTCTTTTGCAATGTCTGTTCCATACTTAGAAATATATTCGGATTCATTAGTTTTCTGTTCTCTTAATGCCGCCAAATAGTTCCTAACTTCCGAAAGTTTATTATTACCGCCAAAACGCTCTTCAATTGGCATTGGGTTAACGGGTGTATCACGATATAGTTGAGCAAACTCATCACTTGTTTGAATTTTATTCAAAAGAGTTTCGGCTGTTGGGGTATCTAAATTACCTGCATACATGCCCAGTAAATCTTTATCTTCCACAAACATATGCCCCTTTAGTAATAATCTGCTCTTCTGTGTGTATCTAGCGGTGTATCTTCTTCGTCAGATATTAACTTTAAGAAGCCACCTTGCCTAAAGCGCAGTAATGCCTGAGTGGATGAATCCACAAGGTCATCATGCTCTCCTGCGGGGAATGCGGCAAATTCCTCTACCACCTCCTCTGCAAAGCGTCTTTCGGGTCTCCATATGATACCTGAAGCAAACATGTCAGATATAGCGTTAACCCTAGATATCTTGTCGTTGCCCCTAGACGGAGTGTAGTCAGAGACTGGTATACCCATTGCTCTAAGCTCAAATATCAAAGGTGTACCTGCGGCCTTTGCTTCAATGATGCAAGCATCTGGTTGCCAGTCAATATAAAACTCTTGAGCCTTCTTCTTAAGCTCAGGAAACTCTAGACGCTCTTTAAAAGCATCTAGCAGTATAATATTAGCCATAGTCTGGCCGTCATCATCAGGCGCATAGAATACGCCCCATGTAGTACACGCTGAGTAGTCAGCCCGTTGTGTCTTAAGAAATGCGGTATCCCAAGACTGTATAATGAAATCGCAAGGTGGCGGGTTGTCATGTTCCCATATCTTCCACCAGTTACGCTTTATAAGCGCACCCTCCTCTGAGGTAGGGTTCTGCTGATACTGGGCGTTCCATTTAGCGGAAGGCAGTTCTTCTCTTAGTGCTACCAGTTCCTTCATAGGCCAGAATTCAGGCCACAGAGGTGTTTCTGACGGCATAATAGCGGGGAACTCAATTACTTCCCAGTCATCGCTTCCTGTACGCTGTACAGACGATTTAACTATTTGTCCTGTTAGATCACGTTTATGCCATCGTGTCATGACAATAATGATGGCTCCTCCGGGCTGAAGTCGCTGTCGAGGGCCAGATGTGTACCATTCATAGGCTTTGTCGAAGACTGACGGGTCTCCTGATTGACCTTCCTGCTCGGAGTGCGGATCATCAATGATCAGAAGGTCTGCGCCTTTACCTGTTACAGCACCACCAACACCGATAGCGAAGTATTCGCCACCTGCACTGGTACTCCATCGCCCTGCGGCCTTGGAGTCGGCCCTCAACCCGACAGAGGGGAAGAGTGACTTGTAGTCTTCACTGTCCACCAAGTTTCGTACCTTTCGGCCAAAACCTACTGATAACTCAGCAGTGTGAGCAGTTTGGATTACTTTTTTGTTTGGGAACTTACCTAAGAACCATGAAGGCAATAGATAAGATGCAAATTCTGATTTAGTGTGGCGAGGAGGCATGTTAATGATTAACCGCTTCAACTTACCACTGGCAACACGCTCAAAGGCATCTGCCATGATCTTGTGGTGTCTACCTTCAATAAAAGCAGGCCACACCTTGTTACAGAAGCCCATGAAGTGCGTTCTAGCCTTCTCCTTGGACTCTGCTTCCTCTAGCTCCTCTAATAGGCCTAGAACTTCTTTCTGTTGCTCTAAAGGCAGATTAGGTATCTGTTTCAGTAAAGCGGGGTCAACCTTATCCGTGATGGACATATTTATACCTAGTTGATTGCTCTTACATCATCTTGCAAGCTTTGCCGCCATGTGCCATCCCATAGCCGCGAAGCTTAGGTTTAGACTCGCCACCATCTTTAACTCTTTTTGCCATCAGTCTTTCTTTTTCTGAAGCAGATACAGGCTCTCCTGTTATCTTAGTCGGCCTTCCTATAACACCAAGCCTATTACGCTTCTTTTTGTTAAATGTTACTTTTTTGTTTCCTGAAGTATCTGAGGGATTAGGCATTATCTTTCCTTTTATTTCATTTGACAGGCTTTGCCGCCACGGGCCATACCATATCCACGGGGCTTAACAGCACCACCTGCGGCCTTATTGTTTGTGTTCTCTCCTCTGCTCCTCTTGCCCAAGTACCTTAGTGCAGGCTCAAGAGCATCAACAACTCCTCTAGAGGGGCCACTGGAGCCGGGAACATACTCCATAATTTTGCTTACAGCCTTATCTGCTCCTCGCTCACCTGACTGAAGAACATTGGAAAGCTCTTTATTTCTAGAAAAAGATTCAACATTTAAAGGTCTAGGATCATTCTCGCCTTTCAGCAAAGCTTCTCTACGATATGCATTGTCTGCTCTTTTCCTAGCAAGAATTTTAGCTTCTTCTTTTGACATCTTAGGGGTATTGGGCATAACAGCTTCCTTAATAAGTTTAGAACACCTTTCTACAAGGCTATTTCTGCTTAGGACTCTACCTGTCTTAGGAATCTACTAAGTGAGAATAATACTAAACTAAGATGTCAAACTAAGAAGAAGGAATAAGATAGGAATATTCCTGTCAGGAATCTCTAGATTTTACAGACTTTACGCTCTTGACAGGATATTGCAAGTGAAACAGGAAAAAAACTCTAATTTTTTTAAAAAAAATTTTAGGCAAGAAAACACTACGGCTTATTTTGGAAAAAAAAGGAATACCCGATTCGTAAAACCTAGTAATTGTTTGTGTAAAACACTATGTATATAGATATCAGGTACGCCATGCCATAAGGGGGGGTGGGTGATAGCATTTTGCCCCCAGATTTTTCTCAGTGGAT
>Ga0209482_1002541_pt1 | contig 11238 bp, 10 predicted proteins | sample CoawatmetaG10DNA_FD_187512 | JGI IMG/M metagenome (GOLD analysis project Ga0209482, IMG submission 187512) | Marine microbial communities from the West Antarctic Peninsula - Coastal water metaG104-DNA (SPAdes) (version 2) | ecosystem: Environmental > Aquatic > Marine > Coastal ...
AAAAAATCTCTCTAGTTCCCATCTCTTCATTTTGAGGGTGAACAGGGGCTTTAAGGGATTCAATTTTACCTTTAGGATAATTCTCAACTACTAGTTTTATTGGATTAATAACAGCCATTGAGCGAGGTGCAGAATTATTTAGATCATCCCTAATTGACGATTCTAAAATTGAAATATCCGTTAAGCTATTTACTTTTGAAACACCAATTCGCTCACAAAAGTCTCTTATTGAGGCAGCAGTATAGCCCCTTCTTCGTAGGCCTGAAATAGTTGGCATTCTTGGATCATTCCAGCTATTGACATGATTATTATCTACTAAGAGCTTTAACTTTCTTTTGGATGTTGTCGCATACTCTAGATTTAGGCGTGAAAACTCAAACTGATGAGGGCGATTAGGTCTATTAAAGTCATCTAAATTTTCCAAAATCCAATCATAAATTCTTCGATTATCTTGGAACTCTAATGTACAAATAGAATGAGTAACTCCTTCAATAGCATCACCAAGGCAATGAGCAAAATCATACATTGGATAGATACACCAGTCATCATTTGTTTGATGATGTGTTTCAAACCGAATACGGTAAAGAGTAGGGTCGCGCATGCACATAAAGCTAGAAGACATGTCAATTTTGGCTCTTAATACGCATTCACCTTCTTTGAATCCTCCTTCCTTCATTTTTGTAAAGAGATTAAGATTTTCTTCAACAGTTGAATTCCTAGCTGGGCTATTTCTACCAGGTTTTTTAAGGGTACCTCGATATTCACGAGTTTTTTCTGCATTTAAAAAACAGACATAAGCTAATTCATTTTTAATTAGCTCTATTGCGCAATCATAGAAAATATCAAAATAGTTAGAGCTAAATTTAACCTCATTATTCCAACTAAAACCAAGCCATTCAACATCTTTTTTTATAGAGTTGACATATTCAATATCTTCTTTAGATGGATTTGTGTCATCAAATCTTAAATTGCAATAACCACCATAATCTGAGGCTGTTCCAAAATTAAGGCAAATTGACTTTGCATGACCAATATGGAGATAGCCATTTGGCTCTGGTGGAAAACGAGTGATTACAGATTTATGCTTCCCTTTTAAAAGGTCCTCATCAATCACATTACGTATAAAATTGGTTTGCTTTTTGGAGGTCTGCTTAGAATCCATTAGTATCAAAATTGATGATAGTTTAAGGTTCGTAAATTATATCATTAAAAGTCTAATTTAATATGAGGTACGAAAAAAGTGAATGACGTTGTAAAATGGTTTTTATGAGAATAGCTATAGTAAAACTTTCAGCATTAGGTGATATTGTTCATGCAATGGTTGTTTTACAATTTATCAAATCTTTTAAACAGGAAATATTGATTGATTGGGTGGTTGAAGAAAGATATAAAGATCTTTTAGAGAATCATCCTGAAGTTAATAAAGTACATGTAGTTAATTTAAAGAAAGCTAAAAAACAATTATTACTTAGTTTAATATTTGATGATCTAAAAAGGCTTCGAAAACTTCAATTGTATGATTTGGTAATTGATATGCAGGGTTTGATGAAATCTGCAATCGTCTCAAAGATTATTTCTTCTAATGTTACTATTGGTTTTAGTAGAACTTCAGCAAGAGAAGGGCTTGCATCCATTTTTTATACTAAAAGGTTTAAGATAGGGTATGAAAAAAATATTGTAGAGCGTAACTTTGAGCTTATTAAATTCGCATTTGGACTTCCTTTAAAAATAGATAGTCTTCAAGATAAGCTACCTTTCATATTTTCACGACAAGTATATAAAAGCTTACTTTTATCAAGTTCACGAAAAAATGTATTAATAATTCCAGGTGCTTCACATTCTACAAAACTATATCCAGTCAATAAAATTGCAAAATTAACTAAGTTATTAGATGCAAATATTATTATTATCTGGGGTAATCAAAGTGAAAGAGCGTTAGCAGAAGAGGTTAAAGAATTAAATTTTAATGTCAATATAACTGAACAACTATCTTTAAATCAATTAATATCTTTAGTTAGTCAAGTTGATCTTGTAATAGGCTCTGATACTGGACCTACCCATTTTGCTTGGGCTTCTAACATTCCATCAATTACTCTTTTTGGTTCAACTCCAGGATATAGAAATACTCTTACTTCAAAAAAAAATCAAATAATAGAATCAAAATCAAAGGTAAATCCATTAAAAATAGATAAAGAAGATTATTCAATCCAAGAAATAAAGGTTGAAGAGATTTTAGTGATTGCCAATCGCTTATTAACAGATTAGCTTATTTCTTTATAGCTTGATTAACTTCTTTTATTGAGTTAAGAATGAAGGACGACTTAGAATTTAACTCATCTATATTGTGTCCGCTTCTGACTAAAATTGTATTTCTTATTCCTGCATTATTTGCAGCTTTAACATCATTTTCTTTATCACCGATAAGCCATGAATTCTTCATATCTACATTGTATTTTTCTTTGGCGTTTAAAAGCATTCCTGGTTTAGGTTTTCTACAAATACATCCTGATTTTGGATGGTGAGGGCAATGAAATATATCTAATATTGTAACACCATTTTTTGTAAATTGATTTATCATCCATTTTGATATTTGGTCAAAGTCATGTTCCGAAAGTAACTCTCTTGCAATACCTGATTGATTTGTGATTATTATTAATTTATATCCTAGACTGCTTAAGTAAGCACAAGCTTCAAAAACTCCTTTAATAAATTTAAAATCTTTAATCTTACTTAAATATTCTACCTCTTCATTGATAACACCATCTCGGTCAAGGAAAATAGTTTTTATAGGCATAATTGAAGATGAGTATAATTAGTCTAATTAATATAACTTTATTTTAAAGGATTACTATGCTTTTAAGTGTGGATCTAGATAAGACATATCAATATTTATTGGTATGTCTTGCATTTCTAATGCCATTGACAGTTTCTGGTGCCAATACACTTATTGTCATTATTTGCATAATATGGCTACTTTCTGGAAATTATAAATCGAAATTTAACCAAATAATTAGTAGTAGACTGATGATAGCTTCAATAGTTTTTTATTTGATTCATATTTTAGGAATGATTTGGACGAATGATATAAATTGGGGGCTTCATATTCTTCATAAAATGTGGTATTTTTTATTGTTATTTCCAATACTTTTTACAATAGTTAATAAAAAATATATTTATTTTTATATCTCTGCCTTTCTATTTGCTGTGTCCATTACTGAAGTTTTTTCCTACTTAGTTTGGTTTGAAATAATTAAGCCTTTCAAGAATGCAACTGTTGCAAATCCTACCCCGTTTATGAGCCATGTTTCTTATAATCCAATATTGGCATTTGCAACATATTTAGTTTTACATCAAATATTTTTTAATAAAGAAATTAAGAATTTTATATTCTCGATTTACGTGTTTTTTGCAATAAGTATGTCTGTTAATATGTTTATTACTGGTGGCCGAGCAGGCCAAGTTGTTTTTTTTGTAATGATGGCAATATTGGTTTTTCAAGTTTTAGACAAACAGAGAATTAAATCATTAATTACAATTTTTATTTTATTACCTTCAATATTTTTTTCCGCATATTACGCAAGTCCTCTTTTTCAAAAAAGAGTTAATTTAGCGATATCAGAAGTACAAACATACTCTGACCATACTGAAACTTCAGTAGGCCTAAGAATCAATTTTGCAATTAACTCATGGCAGATGATTAAGGAAAATCCTTTAATTGGAGTTGGGACAGGTGACTTTCCAGACGAATATGCAAAAATTAATCAAATTAATTCACCAAGTCTTCCAAATATTGAAAACCCTCATAATATGTATACTTTAGTATTATCACAACTTGGTTTGATTGGGATCATAAGTATGCTAAGTATTTTTTACTTGCAAATACAGCTTTCTTTTAATTCTAAGGATAAATTTATTCGTGATGTTGGTATTGTATTACCTATGATGTTCTTAGTAATGATGCTAAGTGACTCTTATATTCTTGGGCATTATACAACTTTAATGTTTATTTTTTTTAGTTCATTTCTTTATAAAGATTTTGAGAAAAGTTAAAAAAATCCTTATTATTATTCAACGATCTAATGGAGATGTATTTTTAAGTATTTCCTTAATTAATAATCTCTATAAATATTATAAATCCCCTGAAATTGATTTACTTGTGAATGACGATACTTATCCCATAGCAAAACTTTTACCAAATATTTCTAAAATTCATCAATTTTCGTATTTAAAGAAACAAGATAATCGCCTTCAACAGGAAAAAAATCTTGTAATATCTTTATTTAGGAAATATGACCTAAGCGTTAATTTGACTGCAAGTGATAGAAGTGTAATGTATTCACTAATAGCTGGAAGAAAGTCTATTAGTGCAATTGAAAAAGACAACCGAAAATCTTGGTGGAAAAAATTATTTCTTAATCATTATTATTTTTTTGATTCAAATAATCACATCTTATTAAATAATTTAAAACCTCTAAGCCTTTTAAATATTGAACATGAAAATGACCTATCTCCTATTAGGCTTTCAAGTGATGATTGCTTTAAGGTTCAAAATAGCCTAAAACTTGAAGGTATTGATAAGTTTATTATTTTTCATCCTTCAGCACAATACAACTATAAAGTTTATCCAAAAATATTAAGAGATGGTTTACTCCAACAATTAAATACTTTGGGAGTTTCAATAATTGTAACTGGTGGAAATTCAGAAATTGACTTGAAGATAAAAAATGAAATACCTTTATTATTAAATGTATTCAACTTTATTGGAAAAACAACTTTAAAAGAGTATTTAGTGTTAAGTGAGCTTTCATTGGCATATATTGGTATGGACACCTTAAATATGCATATAGCTGCTTCCCAAAATAAGCCAATTTTTGCAATATTCGGTCCAACTAAATTGTCTACCTGGTCTCCTTGGAGTAACTTACTAAAAAAATCTGTCTCAGTCAATAAACCAATTCAAACATATGGGAAAAATACAATTTTTCAAGCTAATATGAATTGTGTAGCTTGTAATAAAAAGGGCTGTGATAACAGTGGCAAGAGTGATTGCCTAACAAAGATAAAGCCACACTTAATTTTTGAAGAAGTAAATAATTGGTTTCAAAATGTTTGATTATAAAAAAACGTATATCTTTCCTTTTAGGTATGAAATTCCTAACTATTCCTCAGTTTATCTCAAAAGTAAACTGATGTTGAATGCTAGGATTAAATATCTTAAGCGCTGGTTGTATAGATTTGCAAAAGGTCAAAAACCATTAGAAATTTTTAATATTACAAATAAACATAAAAAAATTTTATGGATCAATATTTCAGCTCCTAGTTTGGGCGATAGTTTAATGGACCTATCTAGTCGAATTTTATTATTGGATAAGGAGATTGATTTATTGACTGATAAAAAGAATGCAGACCTTTACCAAAATGATGTATTTTTTGGTAACGTCTTCACCTCTGAAGATCAAATAAATAATAACTATGAGCTTGTAATTATAGATTCATATAGTACTAGAAGTATCAAGCTAAAAACTCAAATTGCACCTTCAGCACAGTATGTTGGACTCTATGGTTTTTATAATGGACCTGAAGTAAATCGCGTACTATTTAGCTTTCATCAAATGAATAACTTGACAGGTTATAAATATAATGAAATTGAAATAAACTATAAGGCTAAAAGTTCATTATCGATATCAAATAAAGATATATCAATAATTCAATCACTTAAATTACCAAAGAATTTTATAGCTATAGTAATAGGAGGGGAGTGGGATTATAGGACCTATAATTATTGGGATAAGGTTATTGAGGCCATTATTTCTATAGAAAAAAATGTAAAGTTTGTTCTTATTGGATCTGATAATGCAAAGGAAACTGAAAAGAAAATTTTAGAAAAATTTCCAAAATCTTATTTGCAAAGCTATGTCGCAAAATTTACTTTTAATCAGACTGCACAAATAATTAGTTATTCAAAACTATTATTGTGTTGCGATGGAGGCTTGATGCATGCAGCAATTTCTACTAATAAAACAATTGTCCCTCTATTTGCAAGGCTAAATCCAGAGATGCAATTAACTAAATCTTGTAATGCCTTTCCATTAACTGATGCACTTGATGTTAATAATATTAAAGTTAAAGAAGTACTTCTAAGATATACCGAAGCAATTAATTTCGATCATAATCATCATCAATTCTAGTAATATCATCCTCACCTAAATAGCTGCCAGTTTGTACTTCAATAATTTCTAGAGCAACATTATTCTTATTTTCAATTCTATGAACTGTGCCTTTAGGAATAAAGGTGGATTGATCTTTATTGAGTTCAATAATTTTTTCTCCACAAGTAATTGTGGCAACACCTCTTACAACAACCCAATGTTCAGCTCTATACCTATGTTTTTGTAAAGAGATTTTAGATCCTGGATTAATATATAGCCGCTTTACTTGAAAACCGTCACTTATATCAAGTGAATCATAATATCCCCAAGGCCTATATACTTTTCTATGAGAATGTGCTTCCTTCCTATTGGCCTGACTTAATTTTTTAACTACTGAACTAATTTTTTGAGAAAACTGCTTATTTGCAACTAGTAATGAATCCTGGGTATCTATAATTACTAAATTATCTACTCCAATAGCTGAAACTAGGCGATTTGAACTTGAAATAAATGTATTTTTAACATCTTCAAGAATAACATCACCCTCACTAACATTACCATTATTATCCTTATCTTTTAACTCCCACAATGAATCCCATGATCCAATATCAGTCCATGCCGCATTTAATGGAACTACTATGCTATTTTGTGTTTTTTCCATAATTGCATAATCAATTGACTTATCTGGACAAGTTTTGAATTCATCACTATTTATTCGGATAAAGTCAGAATCACTTTTACTTAACGTTAAAGATTTTATGCATGCAGAATATATATCAGGTTCTAATTTTTTAAGTTCGCTTAAATACGTAGATGCGGTAAACATAAAAATACCACTATTCCAATAGTAATTTCCATTTTCTACGTATTTTTGAGCATTAATTAAATTTGGTTTTTCGGTAAAGGATTTTATATCATAATAATCAGCCTGTTTAGATAAGTTAGCTTCAATGTAACCATAGCCAGTTTCAGGCCTCGTAGGTAATGAGCCAAAAGCTACGAGCTTCCCACTTTCGGCTAGTGGTTTTGCAATTTGAATTGCATGATGAAATTTTTTAATATCTTTAATATGATGATCAGCAGATAAAATTAAAAGTGGATAGTCTTGTTTTTGATTTATTAAATGAATTGCAGCAAGTGCTACAGCAGGAGCAGTATTTTTTCCAAAGGGTTCAAGAATTATGCCACTTGATTTTTTGTTTATTTGTCTTAATTGCTCTGCTGCTAAGAATCTGTGTTCATTATTACAAATAACTAGTGGATCTAAAGATTCTTTAGGAAGTCTGATAATTGTATCTTGAAAAAGAGTTAAATCATTTAAAAATTTAATAAATTGTTTAGGATGCAGTGATCTTGAAATTGGCCACAGCCTTGTTCCACTTCCTCCAGAAAGTATAATTGGAGCTATCATTTTATGAGTTTTGTAATTGGATCTACTTTTGGAGGTAACCAATTATTCTGGGCTTCAGTTAATTTAATATACCTGTAGAAAGTTCCTTCAAAATTTCCAAAAGCTATAATAAAACCCGCTCCTCCATCTAAAAAACCAAATTTAAAGATATAGTGTTTTAAAAATGACCATGAACCATGAAAAAATGCTTTTAATACACTCCCTTTAATGCCTTTCTTTTGTAATTTCAAAACTCCAAGGGTTGAGTAGCGGTTTGCTTTATCAATCAATTCCTCAGTATTTTTGAAGGGAAATTGCCAAATAAAATTCTTTAATGTTCCAATACTCTTATTACTATGACTAATAAAGCCCTCATGAACCTCATCTGAAGTGTAGCTCATTTTTCCTTTTCTAAATAATTGTGGCTGACGAAAATTTGGATACCAGCCTGAGTGATAAATCCATTTACCCATGAAATAATTTCTTCTAGGTACTCTATAGATATCAATTAATGAATTATTAACTATTGACATTACCTCATCCTTGACCTTATTGGTGCATCTTTCATCAGAGTCTAGACTGAAAATCCATTCATTTGAACAATAACTGATAGCTTTATTTCTTAAATTACCATAACCATTAAAAGGAATATGGATAACTGTTGCCCCAAGCTTTTCAGCAATTTCAGTAGTTCCATCAGAACTGTGAGAGTCAGCAACAATAATTTCATCAGCCCACAGGACGCTATTAATGCAATCACTTATCTTTTCTGCTTCATTATAAGCAATGATGTACGCTGAAATTTTAATGGCCTTATGTTCAAAACAATTATTATGTGTTTAAATGTTACCTAATAATTAAGGTTTTAAGACAATTAAATGCTAGTAAGTTTAATCATTACAACATACAATCGTCCAGATGCTCTATTGCTTGTTTTGCGCTCTATTGAAAGGCAAACTAAGTTGCCAAACGAAGTCATTATTGCGGATGATGGTAGTATTAATGAAACCAAAATAATAATTTCTAATTATCAAAAAAATTCAAACTTAAATATTGTCCATTCTTGGCAACAGGATAAAGGATTTAGAGCTTCAGAGTCAAGAAATAAAGCTATTGCTCAATCATCTGGTGACTATATCATCCTAATTGATGGAGATATGATACTTCATCCAGAATTTGTTCAAGATCATATAAGTAACTCAGAAAAAGGTTGTTTTATTCAAGGTAGTCGGGTGTTATTAACGGAAAAAGCTACAAGGAGCTCAATTGAAAGTATGAATATAAATTTCACTTTCTTTTCTAATGGTATTAAAAATCGAAAAAATGCTATTCATTCATCATTACTATCAAATTTATTTTCAAAAAAGATTAGTTACTTAAGTGGCATAAAGACTTGTAATATGTCTTTTTTTAAAAAAGACTGTATCGGTATTAATGGATTTGATAATAATTTTGAAGGGTGGGGAAGAGAGGATAGTGAATTTGCATTAAGGTTATTAAATAGTGGGATTAATCGAAATAATCTTCGTTTTAATGCAATACAGTTTCACTTATGGCATCTTGAAAATACTAGAATATCTTTATTAAATAATGATTTAATCTTAAAATCCTCATTAGATAGTCAATCAAAATGGTGCAATAATGGAATTGATAAGTATTTATAAATATGAGTATAAGTAGAAAGACTAAGGGCAGAATTCTTAAATTATTTGGCAGTAAAAAACCAGTCGACTTTGATATAAGGAATGCCAAAAGTGTATTATTTTTTCGCTATGACCGTATTGGTGATATGGTTATTACTACATCTGTATTTAGAGAACTAAAACTAGCTTATCCTCATATTAAAATAACTATCTTAGCTAGTAAAATAAATCAAGAAGTGCTAATAGATAATCCTTATGTAGACCATATAGTAACTAATCATAAAAATCATTTTTTTTCAGACTTAGTCTCACTTTTAAAACTCAGAAAAAAAAAGTTTGATGTATGCATTGAATTCGATCATTCAGTTGTTCCGCATGCAATCCTTCGATTAAGAGTGATAAACCCAAAAAAAGTAATTTCTATAAAAAAAGATGGAAGATACGGTGTGAATGGGAATGAGCTATCTTTATATGATATTTATGTAGAAAAACCAAAAAAAGGACATTTTCGTGATATTTGGTTGGGCGTATTAAAACCATTCAATATTTCTCCAAAATCTAATGAGTATGATTTATTTATAAATGATGATCTTAGAAACCAAGCCCAGAATTTTACTAAAAAATATTCTACAAATTTTTTAGTAGGTATTAATCTTGAGGGAGCCGTCAAAGGAAAAAAACTAAGATTTCCTGAGCTTTTTAAGATATGTAAAGGGTTAAATAAGCAAGATATAAATATTCAAATTGTAATACTAACTGCGCCAAATAATTTTCAAGAGGCTAGTTTAATTGTTCAGAAAATGGCACTAAATTATGTAGAAATGAGCTATAAAACCAATAAAATCTTGTCTGTTGCAGCACTTATCAGTCAATTAGATTTAATTATTACTCCAGATACATCTATAGTTCATATTGCTTCAGCTTTTAATAAGCCTGTGGTATCTATTCATGAGGATAATAGAGATAGTTATGAATTATTTGCGCCAACAAGTAAACTAAATAGAACAGTATTTTCAAAATCAAAGAAAAGTCTAGACGGTTTTTCATTGAATATATTATTGAGCCATTGTTCTGAGTTAATTAATACAATTGAAAAAAGGTAGATTATGAGTAGTAAGGGTTTCAAATATTTAATTAAATCAAAATCTTTAAGATTTATGAACGGGCTTAAAGATAAGAGTCACCATGTAAGTTCACTCATTTGGAATGATAAAAAAGTTCACTATAGATCTAGCACGAGTGACATGACTTTAATATATGAAATCTTATTGCAATCAAAATATAAGTCTGAATACTTTTTTCCTAAAGAGATAAACCCAAAAATTATTTTTGATATAGGTGGCAATATTGGTATAACAGCTATTTACTTGGCTAAAGTATTTCCTGATGCAATAATATATACGTTTGAACCTTTGAAAGAAAATTTTGAATTACTTGAAAAAAATATTCAGTTCTATCAGAATATTAAGGCTTTTAATTTTGGACTTGGTTCCGAAAATGGTAATTTTAAAGTTTATTTAAGTAATGACTCTGAAAATTTTGGTGGTATTTCTTTTTATCCCAATCCAGTTGGAAATAAAGCAGAGTCTTATGTATTGTGTGAAGTTAAAAATATCAATGACATAATTAAAAATTTTAATATTGAATCTATTGATTTAATCAAGATCGATACTGAAGGAGCAGAGTATGATATCTTAGCTTCACTTGAAGAAAAGATTCTAAGAAAGACGTCTTGGCTGGCCGGTGAACTTCATGGCAATAGAGATTTTGAATTATTAAGTTACCTCGAAAGATTGGGCTTCTCTATTTCATTAAAAAAAGAAATAGATAATCGCTTATTTATGTTTAATGCTGGAAAGGCCTCTGTAATCTCTAGACTTTCTAGAAAAGACATTAAAACTCTTTGAAAATGTAGATTTTTTAATAATACATAATTATTTTTTATGCAAAATTATCAAGAATGGAAAAATTGGAGCCTAGTAAACTTTGCTTCTGCTTCGGTGGAGGAAAATCTTTACTTTTCAAAATTAAGGAAAAGATTTAAATTAGGTGAGGG
>Ga0209482_1002542_pt1 | contig 11233 bp, 11 predicted proteins | sample CoawatmetaG10DNA_FD_187512 | JGI IMG/M metagenome (GOLD analysis project Ga0209482, IMG submission 187512) | Marine microbial communities from the West Antarctic Peninsula - Coastal water metaG104-DNA (SPAdes) (version 2) | ecosystem: Environmental > Aquatic > Marine > Coastal ...
ACCTACAAGGGACAGTGCAAAAACTTTCAGCTACAGCCTCCTCTACGGTGGCGGTGATGCCCTCATTGGTAAAATCGTGGGTGGCTCAGCTAAAGATGGTAAGAGATTCAAGAATGAGTTTGATAAGAACATCCCTAGTTTCAAGTCTCTCAAGAACGAACTAAGTCAAGCATACAAGCGCGGTTACCTCAAAGGATTAGACGGCAGAAAGCTGTTTATTAGGTCAGAGCATAAATGTCTTTCACAACTCCTTCAGTCAGCAGGAGCCCTGCTATGTAAGCAGTGGCTATACCTGGTTGACCAGGAGATTAAAGCACAGAACCTGGAGAACGATGCCCTGATAGTAGCCTGGGTACACGATGAACTCCAGATTGCCTGTAGAACCAAAGAGGTAGCACACAATGTCGGTGACATACTTAAGCGAATGGCTAAAGAAGCAGGAGAGCATTTCGGAATCAACAGAAAACTCCCAATCGAAGCAGAATATGCCGTGGGACGCACCTGGTGCGAAACACACTGAGTCAAAAGAATTCCACAATGACTTAGACCAACTCATGGCTTTCCATGTTCTCTTGGATAAAGCCCAACGAAGCCCCTTCACAGTCAAAAGTAACTTCAGTAGACAAGCAGCCTTCTTCATTGGTGTTGCTGCAAGCAGTGGTCTCATAACCACTGAGGTTGACTATGAAACCTTTGGTAAGCGTTGGTTAATTACGGACGAAGGTGAAGAGTTCCTGGAGGGTATCAATGAACGCATTGAAGAGCTTCTCTAAAGATAAAACTACGTTACTGATTGATGGTGACTTGTACTTGTACCAGGCAGCTGCAGCATGTGAGGACGAAGTGGACTGGGGTGAGGACATATGGTCCCTATCGACCAATGTCGATGCAGCTAAGAAGATGTTTAACAGTCGGCTTCAAGGGTTCCTTGAGAGGCTAAAAGCTGAGCAGATGTTGGTATGTTTCACGGTCGGTGACAACTTCAGAAAGACTGTGCTACCTGATTACAAAGGTGGCCGGAAGAAGACCAGGAAGCCAGTTGGTTACAAGTACCTGGTGCAATGGGCTCAAGAGGTCTACCAGTGTCATGTCCAGGACACTCTGGAAGCTGATGACATCATGGGTATTCTCCAGTCCTCTAACACCCATCCTACTTGCATTGTGTCTTGTGACAAAGACATGAAGACAATCCCAGGACAACTGTATAGACCTATGGCTGACGAGCTGCTTACTGTAACTGAAGCCGATGCCAACCATTACTTCTTGACGCAGTGTTTAACCGGGGACGCAACCGATGGGTACAAAGGCATACCTGGGACTGGTCCAAAGAAAGCTGAAGGTATCTTGGGTAACCATCCAAGTTGGGACCAGGTACTCCAGGCTTATCTTAAGGCCGGGTTAACCAGGGAGGATGCAATAGCCCAGAGTCGCTGCGCCAGGATACTAAGGAGCTGCGATTGGAACTGGGATACAGAGACCATCAACATGTGGGAGCCAGGACGATGAAAGTACCTAAAGTATCTTTGTTGACTGGTGTCACTCATATGAGAGACATCGATGTTACCCAGGAGCAACTCAAACGTCACGCTAACGGTGAGCTGATACAGGAAGTGTGTCCAGACCTTAGTGCTGAAGACCGGGAGTATTTAATCAGTGGTATTACCCAGGACGAGTGGCAGAAGTTTGCTGCTTGTCAAGAATGTGAGGTGTGACCTGATGATACTAACCTGGAGAGAGAACCTGCAGCTGACCACATCTAAAACAGAGACCTGTACCAATTACTACGCAGGTCTTGAGGATGGGCTGCAATACAAACCCCGACACCATACGACCGATAGAGAAGCCTACAAGAAGGCAATGGCTCGACGCAATGGGCGTAACTTCGAAATTAAACAACGAATATTGGCAGGAGAAAACTCATGACTTCATTAGGTGATTCATTGTTAAGTAAGACGCACTTCAGTGACATGCGTCAAAGTTTAGACCAGTTAGGAAGAGATGTAGATAGGGCTAGAGCTAATCGTAAGGCAGCCATTGCAGCACTACAGGCGGCTGATGGTGCCCTAGATAGAGCCAGTCATGCCTACCATATTGAACTGACGCACCCAACCCAAGGAGAAGACTGATGGACATGTTGCTTGAATTATTAGCCGCTAGTTTCCTCGTTCTCTTTGTTGGAGCCGCTCTTATCCAATGTATTATCATCATGACTGACGGTGGTAAGAAATGACTGGTTACTTAGGTATCAACGCAGCAACCCCTGCTGAATGGGATAAACTTAGGCGCGAACACCCTGCACTAGAGAAGACAGAGAGTATCGACTACAAGCCTTACATTGATATGGCTATGGCTGAAGCTCATGCCCTTAACAAGCAAGACACACCCATCAACCCAAGCCATTACACTAATGGCAGCATAGAGTGTATCGATGCAATGCAATCAGCCATGACATCTAATGAGTTCAAAGGTTATTTACGTGGATGTATTATCAAGTATCTGTGGAGGCTAGGACTCAAGGACCCAGGTAACATACCTGTAACCCAGGACCTAGAGAAAGCTAAATGGTATTTAGATAAACTAATTGTTGAGACTATCGAAGCTAATAAGAGTTAGTACTAAGAGTGTGAAGGCAATCATATAGAGCATAAGTATCGTGGGTTCCTGGTTAGTTAAATACAGGAACTCATTGTACTAATCACTTATGCGTAACACGAATGCATTGTAGTTATCAAGACTATGATTAGAAGTAATTTCGTGTAATATCGATGCCCTACCAACTTGTAGTATTAGTGTAACTAACTAGTGGTAGTGAGTGTACCGAAGGAACAGGAGCCTCCTTGAATGTCAGTAACAAGACTGACGAGGAGTGCTTCCTGCCCCTCCGATACAAGTCCGCACCATACTCCCATTGATGCTGACTATCAAGTCAATCGACTACATATGAACCTACCTTAATCAGTAACACTAATTCTATTGTGTCCACCCTTTAGAGATACCAGTGGGGTTCTACCGTCGCAGTGTGCTTCATATGTATACACTGTAATACCTATTGTAATACCTATTAGTTCTCAGTAGTCCACCGGGTGACATCGGTCTCCCCTCAATCGTAACCTGGTGGACTTCTGAGTCTTATGTACACACTTGCTGCCTGAGTTTATCTGGGTTGACCTGGGATTACCTGGGTTGACCTGGGATAGCTTAGGTGAGCTTAGGGTGGACTTGAGAGGACTTGAGGGAGCTTGGGTGGACTTGGGTTTACATCCCTATTTTCAACCAAAAGAAAGACCCTTAATCCAATATATTTTTCTATAAGTCACAAATGTCCTATGTGACAGGTACCGAACACATCTTATGGAGGTCGATAACATATCGATCGCCCCCAGTACCTGGGACACAGAGCATATATGGATAAATGTCTATGATTCCAGGGACTCCTGGCTATCTAAATGACCCCCAATGGGTCTAATGGTATATGGACTTCAAAAACAAGGGTAAAGGGTAGACTTGTTGTTGTTGTTGTCTGCCTTCTTTGACCAGGGTCCCACCCAGGACCACTCTAGTTAACTCTAGTTAACTCTACCGAACACACACAGGATTTCCCCCAATGGCACTTGAAACAGGCACCTACATTGATAGCCTCAATGCAGCTAACCCTGCGGCTACAGACGCACTCTCTCAGGCTGACGAACATTTACGTCTTATTAAGTCTACTGTTAAAGCTACTTGGCCAGGCCTTACTGGTCCAGTGACTTTGTCAGCTGCTGAGTTAAACAAGAAGACTGCACTAGTTTCTGATGGCACCAATGTCACCTTTAACACAGGCATGACAGCAGACAAAGTAAAGACACTCATTGGTATCACTACACCTGTAGCATCTGCTATCACTGCTTTTACAGATAGTGAGGGTGAAGTTACTCCTGTGTTAGCTACAGGCATTACTGCTTTAGAGGTATGGACCTTAGTGAAATCTGCGGCTCTTGACTCTATTTATCCGGTAGGGGCTATCTATACGGCTATTACTAGTGGGAGTCCTCAAACAGTCTTTGGTGGTACTTGGGTATCCTTTGGACAAGGTAGAGTCTTAGTAGGACATGATGATGCAGCTGAACCAGATACGGACTTTGTTGCTCCATCGGGTGACGGTAGTTCTGTTCTGTTAGGTGGCGCTAAGACCCACACCTTATCTATAGATGAAATCCCTAGTCATACACACGGCTTTACTGCCCACTTGACAACCTCTGGTTCTAACAACCGCACAGGCGGTGGTGAATTATCTACAAGTGCTTCTGGTACTACAGCGGCTACTGGGGGTGGTACTGCCCACAATAACTTACAGCCCTATGTAGTTGTCTATATGTGGAAACGTACAGCATAAGAAACAATGTATAACTTAAGGAACACAATATGGGACAGATACTCCCGGTCAGAGATGTTGGTGGCGTAGGCGTAGTCACAGACATACGTCCTGCGTCCCTCCCTATTAATGCGTTCACTAAAGCTAAGAACGTAAGATTTGATGAGGGTAAAGTAGGGCGGTCACCTGTCTTTAGGAAGATTAAAGATTCTTTAAGTTTTAGCCCAAGGTTTACCTATGGCGTACCTTCTAATTCTAGTGGTAGCTTTGCGTCTATTGTTATTGTGTCTGACACCTACGATATCAAGGCATATTCCAATGGTAGTATAGTCTCCAGGATAGGCACTCTTTCTACTACTAGTACTAAGCAGAACCCTTTCACAGGTACTAACTTGGCTGATATAGCCTACTTGAATCGTGTGGATGCAGTCCCTGTTTATATGGCTAATGGTGGGACATCTTTTGCTACTCTACCTAACTGGCCTTCTAATCACCGCACAGAATCCCTTAGAGCTTATGGTGATTTTCTCATTGCTCTTAATACCGTTGAAAACGGAACTAACTTTCCTTCCAGAATACGCTACAGTAACTTAGCTTTAGCTAACTCAGTCCCTGACAGTTGGGATGCCTCAGACTTAACCAAGTCAGCAGGATTCAACGACCTGGTACAAATGAAAACAGGCATCGTAGATGGCCTAACTTTGGGTACTAACTTCATTGTGTACTCTAAAGACCAAGTGTGGCTGATGGAGTTTGTAGGTGGTACGTTCATACACAACTTTAGAAAGCTATTTAGTGACTGTGGTGTTATCAGCCAGAACTGTATTGCCGAGGTTGAGGGCGCACACTATGTCTTTGACCACGATGATATCTATATCCACGATACACACACTCGTCAATCTATTGTTGATGAGCGAGTTAAGTCTTACATCTTTGGTGGTTTAAACACAGCCAAAACTAACAGGTGCTTCGTACACCATAACCCTGACTTAGATGAGGTTATGTTCTGCTATATATCTGGTGATGATATGTCTGAATACACCAACGGTGACAGATGTAACAGAGCTGCAGTATTTAACTACAAAAGCCAAACATGGTCATTCATGGATTTACCGAATGTATCAAGTGCTACTGTAGGAACTATTAGTTCTACAGCTACCTACGCAAGCAGCACCTCTAGTTACGACATTGGTGGTAGTTACTACACCCAAGAAGCAGGCTATGACAGCCACAGTCTTTTTGTAGGTGAATCTTCTAGTTCAGATGGTATCACCACAGATAAGCTATATGGCTTAGACTTAAGTGACTCAGGTAAGCTATCTTTCCCTTTGGACGCTCAAGCCAATAAGAATCCTTACCTAGAGCGTACAGGTATAGACCTAGATGATATGTCTCCTCTGAGTGGCTATAAAGTCATCTCTAAGATAGTGCCCCAGGTAGATACACAGAACTCTAACAAAGAATTTAACTTTACGTTTGGATCTTCAGACCTGATAGGTGACCCTCCTGTATACGGCTCTAGCATTACATTTAATGGTGCTACAGATTACAAGATAGACACTAGAACCTCTGGTCGCTACCTGTCTTACAAGATGTCTGTGGCAGATACAAAGGACTTTAGCTTCCTAGGCTTTGACGTAGATGTATTAACAACTGGTAGGAGATAGATAAAATGTCTCAGCTACCCATCCTTGGCTATAAACGGCACGTTAATCCTGTCTTAAAAAGTAACCCTAGAAGAAGCTACTTATCAGAACCCAGTGAAAAATACCTAAGTGACGAATTGCAGCGTATAGAAAATACTTTGGTTACTCAAAAGGAAGCCAGTGATTTTAACAATGCAGCGGTAGAGGCTGCAGGTAATACTGTCAGTGACTCGACAACAGCAGCAATTACTACCAGTTCTGATGCTCTTGCCGCCACGATAATAGCTAACGCGACAGACATAACTTCAGTTACTGATGGTCTAGCAGCCACTATCCTGGCTAATGCTAATTCTATTACTTCTGTGACTGATGGCTTAGCGGCAACTATTACAGCCAATGCGCTATCTATAACCTCTGTGACTGATGGTTTAGCCGTAGATATCCTTGCGGAGGCATCATCTAGGGCTGCTGCCATAGCAAGTATATTGGCAGGCTCATTCACTGGTACTGGTCTAGAGACTTTGTTTACCAATGAATCTTCCCAGAGAATTTCAGGTGATACTGCAATAACCACAACCTTGTCGCTACTTGGGGCAACCAATGGTGCAGGAGATGCGTTTGTACTGGACACCTCTACGGCTAAAGTAAGCGCAACAGAATCTCTTGGTACTCGCTTAACTGCCATACAAACAACTACTGGAGCTAATACTGCGTCTATAGCCACAGAGACTGTAGCTAGAACTTCAGATATTGCAGCTTTGAGTACTCAAGTTACTAACATGATTGCCACAGTCAATAATGCGGCAGGAAACAACGCTACCCAAGTCAATGCGGCAGCTATTGCTACAGAATCTTCAGTCAGAGCTACCCAAGACACGGCTATTGCAGCAACCGTGACATCTTTGGCAACTACAGTTAGTGGAAACACTGCGGCAATTACCTCTGAAACCACGGCTAGGTCTACGGCAGATACCTCTATAGCCTCTGACATTACGGCTTTAACTACTACTGTCGGTACTAACACTGCCGCCATTGTTTCTGAAGCATCTACACGTTCCACTGCCGATACCTCGATAGCTTCTGACGTAACTGCACTTACAGCAGTAGTCGGGACGAACACAGCGGCTGTGGTAGCAGAGACATCCGCTAGGTCTACGGCAGACAGTTCACTGGCTTCTGACATTACAGCACTAGCAGCTACGGTAGGCACTAACACTGCTGCCGTACTTTCAGAGACTACTGCACGTTCCACAGCAGATGCATCTTTGGCCTCAGATATCACGGCTTTGACTGCAACGGTAGGGACGAATGCTGCGGCTATCGTTAGCGAAGCTTCAGCTAGAACAACAGCAGATACTTCTATAGCAAATGACGTAACTGCTCTGACTACAACAGTGGGTAATAATGCTGCTGCTGTCATTTCTGAGGCATCGGCAAGAACCAGTGCAGATACTTCTATAGCAAGTGACGTAACTGCTTTGGCTACTACTGTTGGAAACAACACTGCTGCCATCTTAAGCGAGACTACAGCACGTACTACAGCCGACACTAGTATAGCTACGGATTTGACTGCTCTAGTAGCTACTGTAGGAACTAACTCTGCTGCAATAGTTGCTGAGACATCGGCTAGAACAACAGCAGACTCCTCCAATGCGTCTGCCATAGCGGCAATGCTTACAACTGTAAATGAAAATGTTGCGGCTGTAGTAGCTGAAACCACGGCACGATCTACAGCAGACACAGCGATTGCCTCAGATGTCACATCATTAGCGACTTCAGTTAGTGGAAACACTGCGGCAATACAAGCTGAATCTACAGCTAGGGCTACTTCTGACAGTTCTCTAGCGTCTAGTATTTCTTCACTGGTTACGACTGTAGGAACCAATACTACTGCTATTACTGCTGAGACATCGGCCAGAACAACGGCTGTCGATTCAGTAGCAACCGATATTACAAACCTTACATCTACAGTAAGCGGTGTATCCGCAGCGGTGACAACTGAAGCATCCACAAGAGCCTCTGCCGATACTACTGCGGCTAACGGAATCGCAACTTTAGAAGCCAAGTATGGCGTGAAGCTAAATGTTAATGGCTATGTCACTGGCTTTGAGCAGAACAATGATGGTACTACAGGCTCTTTTAAAATCATGGCTAATGAGTTCAAACTCATAGACCCAACTGGAGGTGCCAATCAGTCTGGACTTGACGCTTTCACCTACTCTAACAATGTTGTAAGTCTTGGTAGTGGTGTAAAGCTGACTGCTGACTCAATAGTTACAGGGGAACTAAGTGCCGACAGGATTAAACTGGATGGTCAATACCTATCTGTCAATAATGGAGAACTAGTTGTAACTGGCGCTCCTGGAATACCTAATCCTGTGGTAATTGATAACGCCACAGGTAATACGGATGCTACCGTCACTGTGACTAGAGTAAGCAATGGTAATGTACTCATTGGTGTCAACTGGTCCTTAACTAAAAAGTTTAATGCAGCGTCCGATGAGCCAGGAGATCCATTTCCTGCGACAGTGACGTTAAAAAGAGGCTCTACTACAATAAAAACGTGGACAATTACTGGGACTTTCATCAACGGCAGTACTCAGCACGGTGAACCCTTTTTAGCATTCGGCCATGTCAGTGCAAATTGGTATGACTCAGATACTGGGTCGGGGTCTACTACTTACACTTTGAGTGCTACTACTCTTAATACTTCAAATTTCGATTTAGAGACTCAGTTAAGCGCACAATCTAGCAGTTAAATGTTGTACTTCACACTCACAGGTTCCCTATAGGAGGGCTTTATAATGGAAGCCCCACAAGAACTCAGTAAGTATCTACAAGCATCAGTGGTACAACTTCAAAACTCAATAGAAAAGGGCATTGACTCAGGACTTTTAGAGTCTGGGGAGGATACCAGTACCTTAAGGCATTTCTTTGTCCCAGTGACAGAAGAATATGGCTGTGGAATGTACACCAGAGAGTTAACGGTGCCTAAAGGTATGACTTTTGTAGGTAAACTTCACCGCCACCCCCACATGGTCTTCCTTTTAAAAGGGGAGTTGATGGTGGTATCAGAAGCAGGAAGAGAGTCCATCAAAGCACCCTATACATGGGTATCACCCTCTGGTGCTAAACGTGCTTTTTATGCGTTAGAAGATTCAATCCTTACAAATGTTCACCTTACAAAAACGGTGGGCGAGGATAACTTAGAAATAATAGAAGACGAGGTAATCTCGCCAACATACACCGATATGGGTCTACCAGAACCCGATATGACACTTTTGGAGAATAGCTAATGGTTTGGGTTGCAACAGCAGTAAGCGCAGTAGGTGGATACATGGGCGCAAAGCAAGACAGAAAAGCACAGGAACGCGCAAATAAGCAGGCAATGGAAGGCTACAACTTTTCAAAGCCGTACATTGAGCGTAGCTATGACAGAGCCGAAGGTGCTTTGAATGACTCCCTAGAACAGGGCGCATACACAGGTGATACCTACGCAGACATGAACCCATACTCTACCGCAGGCAACAACTACATGGGTAACGTAGGCATGATGGGAGGCCAAGGCGCTTTCGATGTCATGCAGCAAGGCCAAGGTTTTGCTAATAACTACGCTGACCTATATAAAGCAGGCGGTGCTGACCGAATGCAGAAGGCACAAGACTACGCCATGACTAATAGTGGTGGCTTAGTTGACTCCGCTATGCGTGATGACAGGCGCAATCTACAAGAGAACACTTTGACAGGTATTAACCAAGGTGCTAGTGGCTCTGGAAACATGAACTCTAGCCGCGCAGGCATTGCTGATGCTGTGGCTAACCGTGGTTTTGATGACCGTAGAGCCGACATGACAGCTAACATACAGCAGAACCTTATGGGTCAATCTTTGGGTCAACAGAACCAACAGTTCAATGACCAGATGTTTGCTAACCAAGGACTTCAGCAGGGCTATGGTCAAGGTATTACTGCTATGGGTCAGATGGGTAACTTTATGACAGGCGCAGGCAGCAACTTCAGGAATCAGCAGCAAGGTTACTACAATGACCAACGACAACGCTATGAAGACCAGAGAGACTTTGGTTTAGACCAGAACATCAAGTACCAAGGTGGAATACTCAATCGCGCTGTCTATGACTCCAAGGCGGGGACAGCTAATGCGTCAAGCCCAATAGCAGGGGCTATCGGTGGTGCAACGGCAGGGTATGGGTTTGCTAAAGACAACGGGTGGGTTTAATAATGAATAATAACTTTATGTATGACCCTAACAATTATGATGCTAATGGGAACTTAAAAAACCCTATGTTACAGCAGATGGCACAGACGGCTATGCAGGCTACGGCACAGCAAAGGGCTGATTCTCAGAGTGGTGTGGGTGCTTTAGAAAAGTACCGACCACAGGATGGTTATTTGTCTGGTATGCAGTTCTCAGGACAGTCAAAAAGTGACCAAAGGGAAGCAAGGGAAGCTAGGCTTGATAACAGAAAGTTAACCAATAGCGAGAAGCTAGATAGGATTAACCCGTTTAGCGAGTCAGGCCACATGAACGAAAGAGACTACGTAAAAAGGTATGCTCCAGATGGAACTCTGCGTTCAACAGGTCAGCGGCCACAAGGTGTGCTAGATGAAGAAATAAACAATCCCAAAAGCCGAGTGCCTTCGTGGTTCTCGGCTGCAAGCGGTGTTGGTGGACAGCCTGATGCTGCAACCCCTGCTCTCACTCAAGGTGGCGCTGCACCAACAACACACACTATGCCTGATGGCACTGTCATGGAAGGTGCAACCCATGAAGCGTATGAGCAAGCCAATTCTCCACCCAAGCCAGCTTTAGATTTCGAAGACGAATACGGCAGCCTTGGGGCAGAGTTTGATGATCCTTTAGTTCCTGGACAAGTAGGCTATATTGCCCCAGTTGAGGATAAGTCTGTATCGTCGGGTGCGCTGTCACAGAGACTGCAAACGCTAGGGCAGATGGATGCTGTTATTCAACCAGACAACACTTCTAGAAAGCGTGACAAAGGTATGTCAGGTGAAAACTTGATGCGTATCGGTGGCGCAATCATGGGTGGTTCTAGGCAAGGCAATATGGCAGCCATGAGCGCAGGGTTAACCAAATATGGAGAACTCAAAGACTATGGCCGTCAGCAAGAGCAGTTAGAAAAGGAGAATGAGATAAATATGCTCTCCAAATTACGAGCCATGAATAAACCTAGTGCTGCACAAGATGCACAACAAG
>Ga0209482_1002543_pt1 | contig 11230 bp, 8 predicted proteins | sample CoawatmetaG10DNA_FD_187512 | JGI IMG/M metagenome (GOLD analysis project Ga0209482, IMG submission 187512) | Marine microbial communities from the West Antarctic Peninsula - Coastal water metaG104-DNA (SPAdes) (version 2) | ecosystem: Environmental > Aquatic > Marine > Coastal ...
CATAGATATTCACCTCTATATGGGTGATATGATTCACATAACAAACTAAACATATAACCTAATTATTTAATAATAATCAGCGAGTAAAACACACAAATAAATCTTATTCATTCATTCAACAATACATTCCACGCCAAACTGCAACGCCAATATCGTCCTTCTCTCCCGAACCCATCTTCTGCTTTGAAGTTTTAATAGTATGCTCTTGGTCCCCTGCCGATGGTTTAGACCCGTGTACGCATCTCGGTTGCTCTGTCGTGACACCTCCGCCTCCAACTGGTAACTGTTGACAATACGCAAGCTGCGATGGAGCTGAAGCCGTAACCACCTGCAAAGCACAAGGGGGGACGCCATGCTACTCCAAATGGGCGGCGCCTGTATGTAGCACAAAATATCCACCTGACGAAACAGGATGTTGTTGTATGCCGGACCCATAATACATGCAATGAATGCTACTTTCACAATATATTATTTTATTTAATTATATAAAAATAATATATTATTTAATAATATAAAATAATATAAAATAATATAAAAAGAATATATTTTATTACGTCATAAACTCAGAACTACTATAAATCTCATTGACCTGCCTATTCACCAACACAAACGTGCAGCATTTCGGGAAATCCTTGATGCGCCCTGCACCCATATATGTCCCCGTGGAGCGCAATCCACCCAGCACATCTTGAATGGTGGTATTGATCGAACCCTTGTGCGGTATTTTGCGCAGTTTTCCTTCGCTGCTCCGATACTTTTCCATGCCACCACCTCCCTCCACGCTTCATAATACTATATTATACTATATTATAATATAATATAATATAATATAATATAATATAACATAATATAATATAATATAACATAATATAATATAATATGAAAATATTAGTGACAGGTGGAACCGGTTTAGTAGGAAGTGCCATTAAAAGAATAAAAAATAATTATCCATTATATAAATTTATATTTCTTAGTTCAAAAGATTGCGATTTAACTGATATGGTAAAAACACAATTATATTTTAAACATACTAAACCTGATTTTGTTATTCATCTTGCTGCATGTGTAGGAGGATTATTTAAAAATATGAATAATAAAGTAGATATGTTAGAACAAAATTTGCTGATAAATTATAATGTTATAAAAAACTGTCATGATTATAAAGTTAAAAAGGTGATTTGTTGTTTATCAACATGTATATTTCCAGATAAAACATCCTATCCCATAAATGAAAGTATGTTACATTCTGGACCCCCACATCATTCAAATGATGCATATGCATATTCTAAAAGAATACTAGAAATCCAATGCAAAGCATATCAAGAACAGTTCGGTTCTAATTTTATTTGTGTTATACCTACAAATATTTATGGACCAAATGATAACTACTCTCTAGATGATGGTCACGTTATTCCAGCTTTAATACATAAATGTTATTTAAATAAAAAAAATAATGAAAATTTTGTTGTAAGAGGGTCAGGAAAACCATTACGTCAATTCATATATGCAGATGATTTAGCAAAATTATTATTATGGACTCTGGAAAAATATAAAGAAAAGGAACCGATAATTTTATCAGTAGGTGAAAAAGACGAGGTAAGTATTGAAACTGTCGCTAAACTAATAGCAAAATCATATAATTATGAAAATAAAATTTCATTTGATACTTCTTATTCTGATGGACAACTTAAAAAAACGGCGGACAATGCTAAATTAATGAAATTATATGAAGGGTTCAAATTTGTGGATATAGAAAATGGCATTCAAAAAAGTGTAGATTGGTTTATTAAAAATTATGAACACTGTCGAAAATAAATAGTGTAGAAAATAAATACTGTAGAAAAATAAATACTAATAATAATTATGATTGAATATTTATGGACAATCATGCTCTACCATATCTCGAATTAACTCGTCAAAACTATATTTAGTAGTCCATCCCAATTCCGTCCTCATTTTTGTGGAATCGCCCAATAATTCTTCCACTTCTGCAGGTCTAAAATATTTTTCTGAAACAAAAATAAGCTCTTTCTTGGTAATTTCATCATAACCAATTTCATTTACTTCTGACCCTTTCCATTTAATATGTAACCCTTTTAATGAAAATGCTTTTTCTATGAATTCTCGAACAGAATGATATTCATTTGTCGACAAAACATAATCTTTTGGTGTGTCAGATTGTAACATTCTCCACATACCTTCTACATAGTCTTTTGCATGACCCCAATCTCTTTTGGCATCTAAATTTCCTACTACTAATTTATCCTTTCTACCAGTTAAAATCATATTTAAACCACGAGTAATTTTTCGCGTTATAAATGTTTCTCCTCTTCTAGGACTTTCGTGGTTAAAAAGGATACCATTGCATGCAAACATATTATATGATTCTCTATAATTTTTAGTAATCCAGTATCCATATAATTTTGCTACTCCATAAGGGGATCGTGGATAAAATGGTGTAGTTTCTGTTTGTGGTGTTTCTTGCACTAATCCATATAATTCCGACGTAGATGCTTGATAGTATCTGCATTTGTCAATTATCCCTGATATTTTTATAGCTTCTAATAATCGTAAAACGCCTACACCACATGTATTTACCGCATATTCAGGCATTTCAAATGAAACTTTTACATGACTCATCGCAGCTAAATTATACACCTCCAATCTTTCTAAACTAGGATATGTGGATATTATTTCACTAAATATATGTTGTATGTTTTGACTATCGGTTATATCTCCGTATCTTAAAATTAAGTTTTTATTTTCATATAAATGGTCTATTCGATTTGTATTTATGCTTGACGCCCGTCTAATTATACCCCAAACAATATATTCTTTTTCTAAAAGGAGTTCTGCTAAATAAGAACCATCTTGTCCCGTAATCCCAGTTATTAATGCTATGTTCATATATTATATATTTTTAAAGTATACTTATATGGTATTTTCACTAAAATTTAACTTTATAGTGAGCGTAGGTTTTTAAGGAGAGGCACTCTCCTTAACACCTTAAGTCATAAACTCAGAACTACTATAAATCTCATTTACCTGCCTATTCACCAACACAAACGTGCAGCATTTCGGGAAATCCTTTATGCGCCCCGCACCCATATACGTTCCGGTAGAGCGCAACCCACCCAGCAGATCCTGAATCGTCGTATCGATAGAACCCTTATGAGGAATCTTACGCAACTTGCCTTCGCTGCTCCGATACTTTGCCATGCCACCGCTATGCTTGTTTTGGGCATGCTCGCTCGACATACCATAAAACAATTTATATTTTTTGCCATTTTCCTCCACCGTCTCACCACCCGACTCTTCATGACCAGCCATCATGCCTCCCATCATCACAAAATGAGCACCGGCACCAAACGCCTTTGCCACGTCACCTGGTCGCTGGCAGCCGCCATCTGAGACAATATGGCCATTCAAGCCATTTGCCACCTCGCTGCACTCTGCACATACCGAGATTTGCGGCATACCCACACCGGTTTTTAGTCGCGTGCTGCAGACCGAGCCACTACCAATGCCACATTTCACAACATCCACGCGGGCTGAAATAAGCAGTTCTTGCACCATATCACTCGTGGCGACATTCCCGGCAATAATAGTAAGGTCTGGATATTTATCACGAATACTGCCACAAAATTCGACGAATTTTGAACTATAGCCATTCGCGACATCGACCACGACAAAATAAGGATTAAGCTTAGTGACAAGGGCATCCAGTTTTGCCACATCGGCATCGGAAATTCCGGTCGAAATCGCATAATAATTGGGATCCATATCAGTGGGATAATCATCCACCGCATAATGTTTGTGCAAACAAGTAATCATTTTATGCGGGGCCAGAGCACGATATGTCTCGAATGTTCCAGTAGTGTCCATATTGGCGACAAGAAGAGGAACGCCTGTCCATTTACGCCGTGAATGTAAAAATGTGATTTCCCTCTCTAAAGAAACCTGGCTCCGCGAGGACAGATTAGAACGCTTGGGGCGAATCAGCACGTCATTAAAATCAAGTTTTACACCGTCTTCAATCTTCATATAATCTTTGTTCTTTGATTATCTTTATGTTTATTTAGGAAATGTATACATTTACATAAATCGTATAACTCTCAAATTTAATTTTGATAGTTATACTATATGAATATAAATATGAACATTCTTGTTTATGGCGCAAAAGGCTGGATTGGACAACAATTTATCGAAATCTTGCACAGTAAAAATATACCATACGTTGAAGGAGCTTCCAGAGTAGATGATACTGTTGCACTAGAACAAGAGATTTCGCAAACAAAACCGACACATGTTGTCTCATTTATAGGTAGAACACATGGTAAAATTGGCGACAAAGCTTATTCTACTATAGATTATTTAGAGCAGCCCGGAAAACTCCAGGAAAATGTTCGCGATAATTTATTCTCTCCCTTGTCTCTGGGTATTTTATGCAATAAATACGATATACATCTGACTTATTTGGGAACAGGATGCATTTTTACATATGATGACACACACCCTTTTGGTGAAGAAAAACAAGGATTTACGGAAGACAGTCTACCAAACTTTTTTGGTTCAGGATATTCTACCGTGAAAGGATTTACCGACCGCCTCATGCATCTTATTGGTGGTAAAATACTTAATTTAAGAATACGAATGCCTATTACAAATAAAGATAATCCTCGGAATTTTATCACCAAAATTACCACCTACGAAAAAATTTGCTCTATTCCAAACTCTATGACCGTGCTTCCAGAGCTGTTGCCTTTAGTTGTAGACATGATGACACAAGGCACAACTGGCACAATAAATTTAACAAATCCTGGTCTTATTAGTCATAATGAAATATTAGAAATGTATAAAGAAATTGTGAACAACGATTTCACATGGAAAAATTTCACATTAGAGGAACAATCCAAAATATTAGCTTCGGAGCGGTCGAACAACTTTTTAGATACCACTCGCCTGGAAACGTTATATCCAAATGTCAAAAATATAAAAGACAGCATGAGAGAAATGCTGGAAAATTTTACATTTCATGAAAATAGGGTTGTTCCAGGAACTAAGAATATTCTAACAACTAATGGCGATGTAGCCTATAATAAAACATATGATTTTGAAAATACGAAAGACACCGCATTATTAGTAACAGGTGGATATGGATTTATAGGATCGAACTTCATTAATTTAATAATGGAACGGTTTAACAACATTACGATTATTAATTTTGATGCAATGTATTATTGTGCTAGTGAAACAAATGTAGATAAGGCGTGGAGGGAGAGTGAGCGCTATACCTTTGTGAAGGGGAATTTGTGCTCGATGGATTTAGTTTCGCATGTTCTCTCTACCCATCAACCAACGCATATCATTCATTTTGCAGCCCAGTCACATGTGCAAAATTCCTTCTCTGATGCTCTGCAGTATACAAAAGATAATGTGGTCGGCACGCATACCCTTTTGGAAGCCACGCGCCTGTTTGGAAAGGTTAAGAAATTTATTCATGTGTCAACTGATGAGGTGTATGGAGAATCCATGTTAGATGTCGGCGAGTTACATAAAACAGAACATTCTGTGCTCTGTCCGACGAATCCATATGCGGCGACGAAAGCAGGAGCAGAGCTTATGGCGCAGTCGTATAATCACTCTTTTGGTATGCCTATTGTGATTACGAGAGGTAATAATGTCTTTGGTCCGAACCAATATCCTGAAAAAGTAATACCGCGATTTATTCAGCAACTAAAAGCTGGAGGGAAAGTAACTATTCAGGGCGATGGAAGTTGTGTAAGGGCATTCTTACATGCACATGATACGGCAACAGCATTCCAGACAATATTAGAAAAAGGCAAGGTTGGAGAGATATATAATATTGGTTGCGATGAAGGCATGGAGTATTCTATTATGGATGTGGCGAAAATGCTGATTGAAAAGATTCAAAACACGACAGATTATGATAAGTGGATTACGTATATTGAAGACCGACCTTTTAATGACCAGCGATATTATATAAGTAATCAAAAGTTGAAAGATTTAGGATGGGATATTACGGTTAGTTTTTTGGAGGGGGTTAATAAATTAATAAAGTAATTATACACATTTAGAATAAAATATGTAGTCGTTTAGTAATTAAAATAAAAAAATGGTATAAATATAAGATGAAAAAAAGTTGCTATATTATAATATATAGTGATTATGGCTTTTTAGATTTATTACTTAAAATACTGGATAAACATATGGATGAAATAATTATAGTAGATGGTCCATATTATTACTGCATTCCAACATTAAAAAAATTACATTTATATTATGATGAATCAACTAGTCCAATAAAGCCATTCTTAAATAATTACGGAGAAAAAATAAAATATTTTTATAAACATTTTCAAGATGAAAAAGAAAAAAGAATGTTTGGGTATAATCAATGTATCGGAGATATTGTATTATTAGCAGATTCGGATGAGCTCTATCAAATAAATAATGAAGCAATCAATAAATTTTATGAATCTAATAAAAGTGTTGTATCGTTTGATATATATAATATGTGCCGCACCAATATAGCAATAGACCCAAAATCACAAAAATACATTATGTTTAAAAAGAAAGATATTGGTGCACTAGAACATTTATCTTATACTTGGTTGGTTTGTGTAGACGGACTATTGCCTAAAAATACCAACTTAATGGAACTTACCGATCGTGTTGGTAATATATTACATCAAACATTAAATAGAAATAAACAATTTTCAATCACAAAATTTATATTTTATACCAGATTATTCTATCACGTAAATAATAAAGATAAAATAGATTACGTATGGGATACTTATACGTTCGATGAATTATTAAAGAAATATAGTATAGATGAGGTAATTTCTATTTTTTATCATGCTTATTTTCCATCCATAAATATGTGTGAACCCAAAGAGAATAAGATTTTATATAAAACCCCGAATTTCAATATAGATTTACTAGAATTCAATAACAATCATAATGAAGCATACTTTAAACCAAATACACTGGTTTTACAAGATTTAAAATTTATGTTTTATGTACCCAAATTATATTATAAAGATAATAAAATTAATATTATATTTCATACCGAAAATATTCACGAATGTACCATAAATATTTATGATATTTGTATTAACAAAAAATGGGGTAAATATTCATATCATCAAATAGTTGAAAATGATAGTTTTGTAATTAAGCAGGACTTAATAAACCACGAAAGAATAGATATTGTTGTTGAATTTACTTGTAAAACTAAAGTTGATATTGGCGGTAGAATTAAAAATATTTTAGATAATAATATTAAGTATAAATTAGTAACTGATAATAAGTGGATTGATGGTGAAGGAGATATAGATCCAAATAGAATAGTAACAAATGAAAATATAGAAAATGGAACTTATTGGCCGCAAAAAGCATTTTCAATGATAGGTATAAAAAGAATGAATAATATTAATTTTTGTATTGAAGAAATTAAAAAAAATAATATAAAAGGAGATTTTTTAGAGGCAGGAGTATGGCGTGGTGGTGCTGCTATATTTATGGCTCATTTAAATAAATTATATAATATGAATAGAAAAGTATATGTAGCAGATTCATTTGAGGGTTTACCTGCACCAGAAGACAAGTTTCCAGATGATAAAGGAGATATACATCATACAATAAAAATGTTGAGTATTTCAATGGAAGAAGTTAAAAACAATTTTAATGAATTTAATTTATTAGATGATAATATTAAGTTTATAAAAGGATATTTTCAAAATAGTTTGAAAAATACATCTGTTGAATCACTTTCATTATTAAGAGTAGATGCTGATATGTACTCAGGAACATACAGCGTTTTAGAAAATTTATATGATAAAGTTAATAAGGGTGGATTTATTATTATAGATGATTATATTCACGGTCCCTGCAGAAACGCAGTAACAAATTTTAGAAATAAAAATAATATTACAAGTGAAATAAAAAAGATTGACCATACCGGAGTATATTGGATTAAATAATAATATCTACATATTTGTTTTTCAATATTGATATGAATAGGATTTTTAAAAAAATACATAAAATTTGTAGTTATATGATATAATGCTGTATTCAAATCAACAAATGACCAATCAAATGGAGTCCCTGCCCATGATTGTCTAAAATTGTTACTGATAAATACTAATGCATTACATCTGTAAACCAATAGAAAACACATGTTTAATTTTTATTTTCTTTGTTAAAAATTTTTAACTTATACAAATATATTTAAGAATTATATTTAAGAAAAATATATAATATTAATACATAATGAAAAGTGTCAAGCATATAATTAATAATAGTAATATTTTATATACTAGATATAGTGGTGAAAATACTCAAAAAAAAGAGATGTACAAATTTATACCTGGGATTTTTGAAAGAGAATATAAAAAAAATGAAATACTAGAGAGTTTAATTAATAATAACATTATTGACAGAAACAAAAATATAATCGACGGAGGCTCATTTATTGGTGATACAGCAATCGGTCTATGTTTAAATATTAATGGTATAGTTTATTCGATAGATCCAGGAAAAGTAAATATGGAAATCCAAAAAGAATTGGCAAATATAAATAATATTAAAAATCTTGTAAGATTGCCTTATGCGGTCCATTCTAGAAATGAAACATTATGGTTTAACAAAGGTGATATAAGATTTGGAGAAAATTTTAATGTATTTTATGAAAATCGTTCGGATATGACACACTGTGTTGAAGCTAAGTCACTTGATAGTTTATATAATGAAAAAATAATAGAAAATATTGAGTTACTTCATTTGGATGTAGAAACCAATGAATTAAACGCATTGAATGGTTCTATAAATTTAATAAAATTATATGAACCACTTATTATTTTTGAAGGTCATATTTTAAGTCAAAAAGAAATAACAGATAAATGTATAGATTTTGTAAAAAAGTTAAATTATAATATTTATATGATTGATGAAGATGCTGGTGTGCCAAATGACTGTAAAAATTTTTTATGTGTGTCTGAATCAAAAGTGAAAATTTTTAAAGAAAAATTTACTTGTTTTGACTATTTAAAATCTGTTTAAAATATACAGATATTGTGATATAATTAATAAATTTATGATGTATTTATTAATTATAAATTGTTCAAAAAAGCATTCATTTCTTCGACTTCATTTGGATAATATTGTCTAAAAAAAGCTCCAGCTAAAAATGTTTTATGACTTAGTTCTAAATATTCTTCTTTTCTTAATGAAATAGCTTTTTGCATTGCATTTATAACTTCTTCTTCTTTCATTTCCCATGCATTATCGTTTTCAATAAATATTATAATCTCCATTGGAACAAACTGGGAATATAGCGTTACTTCATAATTTTGTCTACTCATTATAATAGGTATTCCACACATCATAGCTTGAACAACAGCATTACATAAATATCCAATATTTTTGAGATGTAAATAAAATTTATATTGTGTAAAAGGACTATTAATAAAATTATCACATAATGTTTCTTTAAATCCTTGAGGAGAATCTGGACCAAAAGTATCTATATTCCATTTTTCTCTTAAATTAAAATAACAATTTCTAATTGCAGGTGGATTCCAAGCTAATGAACTACATAAATTTAAAAAATTATTTTTTGTTAAATCTAGATTATTTATTCTATAATCAAATATTTTTTGAAAATAGTTCGTAAATTTTTCGTATTTTCCAATTGATAATAATGTTTTGTTTTTATTTTTTAAAAAATAATGATAATCAAAGAAACTTTTGCATATAATTGGTATATCTGGACAATGTTTTTCTAATAATCTTAGAGCTCCAATTCCCCCACCGTGTATTTGACAAACTATTATTTTATTTGGATACTTATCTTCAAAATTTTTAATTGAGTCGACATCTTGTGTTGTTATTATAATATCCGATAATTCAGGATCTTCGACAAGGTTAAAATTATATTTTCTATATAGTTCTTTAAATGCACATTCAACATAATGGTTATGAACATTTTCAACGAAAATTTTTTTGGTACATACACGGTCATCTCTATCTTGTTTAATATTGTTTTCCAATTTATTTAATTCATAATATGTTCTACAGTTATACATATACGTATTATCGTCTATGGTAAAAATATGTTCATAACCGTGTAGAAAAAGTCTATGAATAGTGTTCATAATTTCGTGTTTATCTGTACAACTATTATTTTGAAATAAAATAAATCTAGGCAGTATAAAATTATTTGAGTATGTATCAAGCATATTATTTAATATAACACAATCGTGTCCTTCAGTATCTATTTTTAAATAATCGAAATATTTTATTACATGTTTTTTTAATAAATCATTTAATGTTATCACGTTAGTATCTAGCTCTTCTGTGAATTGTTTTAACTCTAAATGACCGTTATGATATTCGTCAAGTTTATTCATACCTTTTAAACAATCCGTAATACCTTGTTTATCTATAATATCTGGAGGAATCCAAAATATTTTGGATTTACCATTATAGTTTGATATTGCACTATTTTCTGTAACCAAATTATTTTTAATACACCTAGGGTCGGATAATAATTTATCTAGATAAAATTTAATAGGCTCAACCACTACCCCCTTTAAAGTTGGTTTTTCTTGACACCACGAATCCCAGAAACAAGTTCCTATTTCTAAATAATCTATCACCCCTGGAGTTTGTTTCAATGTATCCATATTCAAAGAGTTATATTTTTCAGGCACTAAGTAAATATTTGTATCTAAAATATTCATTATAATTATTAATAATATAATTATTTTATATATTATTATTAATTATATATATATATAAAATAATTATATTATTAATAATTATAATGAATATTATACCTCTAGGAGAAGAATGTTACGTAGCCGGATCAATCGATAATAAATTTAACAATAGTAATTTTAGAAAAATAGCTTATCCTTTTGATTATGTTGGTCACACATTTATTGATTCAATAATAAAGAAAATTAATTCCGGATTAGTTGTTAATGAAAATGATATTCAAATTATGCCATCAGAAAATTTGTTTTTTCTATGTGACAAAACGGTAGATTTTAGATATTGGCATTACAATACCCAAAAAGAGGAGTTTGATTCTGAAAAAATTAAAGCATTTTTAGAAACAATTAATAGACGCTATGATAGATTTAAAAAAATATTATACTCTAATGAAAAAATAATATTTATAACAGGTCAACATTTTGAT
>Ga0209482_1002547_pt1 | contig 11215 bp, 8 predicted proteins | sample CoawatmetaG10DNA_FD_187512 | JGI IMG/M metagenome (GOLD analysis project Ga0209482, IMG submission 187512) | Marine microbial communities from the West Antarctic Peninsula - Coastal water metaG104-DNA (SPAdes) (version 2) | ecosystem: Environmental > Aquatic > Marine > Coastal ...
GGAAAAAGAATCTGTTATTAAAACATTTAGTAATTATTCGAGAATTGAATCTCCAGTAGACAATGTTATATTTAAATCATTTAATGTTATTGGGCACATAAAAACAGCTCTTACAAATGAAAAGTTAATCCAAGAGAAGGGTAATATTGTTGCAGATTTGAGGAGTAATGTTAAAACAAAGAGAGATTTATTTGACATAAAAATTAATGGCGTTTGGATTGGTATAGATATTTATGAAACATATTTAAAAAAAGGAAATCCAACCATTGACTTTGAAGATAGAAGTTTGTGGGATGTATTGGAAGAAGGGGTTGAATTTCTTTTGTTTTGGGGTGATTTTTTTAACAATAATAGCGTATCAGGAGTTGTATTAAGCCATGATTGCTATACTCATATGAATATTTTGGCAAAAATAGCTTATAAAGAAAACGTACCAGTATATTTTGCAAATGCACTATTATTGCAAAAATCTGACCAGCAATTTTCTTTGTATGAAAATAGATTTAAGGGCTATAGAGATTATTTTGACAATCTTTCCAGTAAAGAAAAGAAGGACGCTAAGCAATGGGGGAAAGAAAGGTTAAGCTTAAGGTTATCAGGTCAAGTAGGAGTTGATATGAATTATAGTACTGTTTCGGCTTTTAAGTCACCACCTAGTGATAATGTAAATATTTTAAAAACTAGTAGTAAAATTAAAATTTTAATTGCTGTTCATGATTTCTATGATAATCCGCATGGTTACGGCGGGATGTTATTTACTGATTTTTATGTTTGGATAGATTACTTGGTAGGCATCTCTAATAATACTGATTATGATTGGTATATAAAGACACATCCTGATACCTCACAACAAACATTGGATGCTTTGAGTAGCGGATTATTAGATAACTCTAAAATAAAACTCATACCAAAGAACACATCTTTTATTCAGTTAGCTAAAGAGGGGCTTGATTTTGTACTGACATGCTTTGGATCTGTTGGTCATGAGCTGCCATTGCTAGGTATCCAAGTTATTAACGCTTCTACAAATAATCCGCATATTGCTTATAATTTTAATTGGCATGCCAAGTCAGTAAATCACTATAAAGAGCTTTTATTAAATTTAGCCTCATTAAATATTAGTATTGATAAGAATGAAATGTATGAGTTTTATTACATGAACTATAAATATACAAATTTGGATGATTTAATTTATAATTCCCATTCTCAAATGACGGTTGATTTAGATGAAAAATCTCAATTTTCCTTGGATGCATATATTTATTTTATTAAAAAACTATCTGAAGAAAAGAATAAAGAGATAAAAATAAATATCAAAAAATTCATAAAATCTAATAAGAAAAATTATTATATTAAAGGTCCGGAGAATTAAGTATGTGTGGTATTTACGGAATATATTCTAGAGAGTTTTTGGGTGAGTCTAAACTAAGGAGGGTGCACGATATTGGCGATGTATTAAAACACAGAGGCCCAGATGGAGAAGGTTTTTGGTATAAAGATAATATTGCATTAGGCCATAGAAGATTATCAATAATAGATGTTACTGATTCAGGTGTGCAACCAATGCACTATAAAAAAGGACGCTACACTATTGCTTATAATGGCGAGATATACAATTTTATAGAACTAAGAAACAAACTTAAGCAAAAAGGGTATGTGTTCAATTCTAATACTGATACAGAAGTTATAATTGCTGCATATGACTTTTGGGGTGAAAACTGTTTAGATAAATTCAATGGTATGTGGGCATTTTCATTGTGGGATTCGAAAGAAAAAATATTGTTATTATCAAAGGATAGATTTGGGGTTAAGCCTTTATACTATTCACAAGAAGGTAATGATATTGTTTTTGCATCAGAGGTCAAGGGTATACATTCTTGGCTAGGAAAAAAAGCAAAAAATAATAATAAAATTCTTTCTGAAATTAGTAGTGGTTCAAGAGTGCATCATGGAACTAGTGAAACGCATTTAGAAAATGTTTGTAGTCTGCCTGCAGGACATAATTTAATTATCAGAGATGGCAAATTTAGTGTTTATAAATGGTATAGTCTCAAGTCAGTTAATATTTCTGATAATTTACAAGACCAAGCGGATGAATTCAGAAGTATATTTATTGATGCATGCAATGTCAGATTAAGAAGTGACGTTTCTGTAGCCAGTTGTTTATCTGGCGGGGTAGATAGCTCAAGTATTGTATCAACAATACATAAAAAATTAGGTGTAAAGAATCATGAAAGAAGGTCGAATGATTATCATAAGGCCTATACAATGAGTTTTAAAAATACACATATAGATGAAGGAATTGCTGCAAGGGCTCTGGCTGATGAATTAGGAATTGATCTTAACGTTATTGAAATGACTGCACCGTCAATAGATGGTTTGGAAAAAGCTTTAGTGGCAATGGATGGACCTATGCCTAATCTTGCTTTTTATCCAATTTATGAGCTTTATTCATTTATAAATAAGGATAAGGTTAAGGTCACACTTGATGGTATGGGTCCAGATGAGATGTTGGGCGGCTATTTCCCTTTGCGTGATGCATTAAAGGCATCATTTGAAAATAAAGACCCTATTTGGGCATTTGATGTTTTTAAAACATACAGGAGTGTGGGTGAAAGCAAATTCAGGAGTTCGAAGAGAGAGTCAAGTCACATTTTACTTAACTTGCTTCTTGATTCAGCATCCCGTCTTGTAAAAAATACGTCTTCAGAGTTAGGTGATAACCCTAAAGACTACTCTATATCAACCCCAAGCGGATTGGATTCATTTCAAGGTCATTTGTTTAATAGTTTTTTTCAAAATACATTGCCCATGCTTTTAAATCAATATGACAGATGTTCAATGGCAAATAGTATAGAAAGTAGAATGCCTTTTCTCGATTATAGGCTTGTTGAGTATATTTTTTCTCTACCAAATTCATCTAGAGTTGGCGGTGGCTATACAAAACGAATACTTCGAGAGGCTATGAAAGGAGTGGCTCCTCAAAGGACTCTAACAGACAAGTTAAAACTTGGATTCCATCCTCCGCAAACAGAGTGGTTCAATGATTCAATGAGAAAGTGGGTGCTTGAAATAGCAACAGACAGAACTTTTGTTGAGTCAACATTATTTAATGGTAAAAAAATTAGAGATAATATTATTAATTTTAATGATAATAAATTGCATGATATGAAAAAGTGGGATAGTATTGGTGGTTTTTTTGGCCCAGTTTGTGTAACTTGGTGGTGTCAAAATTCTAATTATAATTAGTCAGTATATTGGTCAAAGATAACATATGACCAATAGACTCGTAAAAAAAAAGATGATAGAAAAAAATAAAATTTACACATCAATTTTATTATTAATTTTTAATAGAGCTGATTCCACACTAAAAGTATTCAATGCTGTTGGATAGGTAAGGCCGAAAAAATTGTACAAGGGTTAAACAATGATTATGATAATTAAACATTTTTCTGCCAGATGGTTGGTTGATAATAACCATATTTAATTGCATGTATCCAATTCCAATTCTTTTTTTAATTTACAAAAATCCAAGTGCAACAAAAAGGGTATTTGATGAGATAAAAAAAATAAAACCATCAAAACTTTATATTGCCGCTGATGGACCAAAAGACAGTTCAGAGCATAAAGAGTGTTCCGAAGTAAGACTCATAACAGAAAATATAGATTGGAATTGCGAAGTTTATAGACGTTATCTTGATGACAATATGGGCTGCAAGGTGGCGGTTTCATCAGCAATTACATGGCTCTTCGACAATGAGGAGCGTGGAATTATATTGGAGTATGATTGCTTACCACATAAGTCATTTTTTACCTTCTGTGAGAGTATGCTGGTCAAATATGAAAACAACAAATCTATTATGCATATTAGTGGATCTAATTTGCAAGATGGGATTAATAGGGGCGATGGTTCGTATTATTTCTCTGCGTTGGCCGGAGTTTGGGGGTGGGCGACATGGAAAGGTTCATGGGACTTGTATGAGTCGAATTCTACTGAAGTTAAAGAATTTATTGAAAGTGATATGTATAAAGGCGCAATAAACAACACTAAAGTGAGACGGTATTGGTCTAAAAGATTTTTACAAGTGTTCGATGGCATTAATAAATCATCATGGGCTATACCATGGGCGTTTTCAGTTATGAAAAATAAAGGCCTGTGTGTGGTTCCTAATGTTAATTTAATTTCAAATATAGGATTCAATGAAAATGCAACTCATGCCACAGATAAAAATTCCCCGTTTTCATGTGTTAAAACTAAGGGTATTGAGAATTTTATAGAGCCAATAAGTGTAACAATCAACCATGATGCTGATAATTATGTCATGATGAAATTCTACAGGGAAGAAGATTCTTTATTTGTAATTTTTAAACTAAATATAAAAAAATATTTCTTCCCTTTTCTACCTAAATTGGTAAGAAGTAAATTGTTAAAATTTAATCAAAAATTTCTAAGGTGAATTATTTATGAAAGCTGTTATATTAGCGGGTGGATTGGGAACAAGAATATCAGAAGAGACATACTTAAAACCCAAGCCAATGATTGAGATTGGTGGTAAGCCAATTTTATGGCATATTATGAAAATGTATTCTGAGCATGGTATTAACGACTTTGTGATATGCTGCGGCTACAAAGGGTACGTTATTAAAGAGTACTTTGCCAATTATTTTTTACACCAGTCAGATGTGACTTTTTGCATGAAAGGAAATACTATAAAGGTTCATGAAAAAAGAGCTGAACCTTGGAATGTCACTTTGGTTGATACAGGTGATAACTCTATGACAGGCGGTCGATTAGGTAGAATTGAAAAATATGTAAAAAATGAAAATGCTTTTTGCTTTACTTACGGTGATGGAGTGTCTAATATTGATATTACAGCATTAATAAAGTTTCATAAGAATCATGGGAAGGATGCAACACTTACCGCTGTTTACCCGCCTGGAAGGTTTGGTGCGCTAGATATAAAAGAGGGTAAAGTAATAAAATTTACAGAAAAACCTAAAGGTGATGGCGCTTTAATTAATGGAGGTTTTTTTGTACTTTCTCCAAATGTTTTGAAGCGAATTTCTGGTGACAACTGTACTTGGGAAGATGAGCCATTAAAAAATTTGGCTAGGGACGGTAGTTTAATGTCTTTTATTCATGAGGGTTTTTGGCAGCCTATGGACACACTAAGAGACCAAGTGTATCTGCAAAACCTCTGGGAAGAAGGTAATGCTCCATGGAAAATCTGGTAATCAATGATAGAAAAGGAATTCTGGCAGGGTAAGCGTGTATTTTTAACGGGACACACTGGCTTTAAAGGTAGTTGGCTGTCCATATGGTTGTCATCACTTGGTGCAGAAGTTAAAGGATACGCACTCTTACCACCAACAATACCTTCATTATTTAATGAGGCTAAAGTTGAGTCAATTATCGATTCTGAGATTGGCGATATTAGAGATCAGAAATCTCTTTATAAGAGTATGACAATATTTAATCCCGATATTTTAATACATATGGCCGCCCAACCTTTGGTGAGGTATTCTTACGATGCGCCTATTGAGACTTATGAAGTAAATGTTATTGGCACTGTAAAAGTATTAGAAGTTGCAAGAAGTTGTTCTAATTTAAAGGCTATTGTAAATATTACAACTGACAAGTGTTATGAAAACGATAATCGCACTTATGGTTATCAAGAGGATGACCCTATGGGCGGTCATGACCCCTATAGTGCCAGCAAAGGGTGTGCTGAATTGGCTGCATCCTCTTATCACCTCTCTTTCTTACAAGAACAAGATATAGGACTTGCTTCAGTTCGTGCAGGTAATGTGATTGGTGGCGGAGATTGGGCGAATGATAGATTAATACCAGATATTTTAAGATCTTTTGAAAAAAATAAATCTGTTGTTATTCGTAACCCGAAAGCCACAAGACCTTGGCAGCATGTTTTAGAACCATTATCAGGCTATTTGGTATTAGCCCAGAAGCTTTTTAAAGATCAAAATAAATATTCAGGGGGTTGGAATTTTGGGCCAAATGAACAAGATGTGAGGCCAGTAGATTGGATTTTAGATAAAATGATATTAAAATGGCCTAACTCTAGTTGGGTCCTTGATAAAGACTCCAATCCTTACGAGTCGAATTTTTTAAAGTTAAATATTACAAAGGCTAAATCAAAGCTTGAATGGTCTCCAGTGTGGGGGCTAGATTATACATTAGAAGGAATTATTGACTGGCATAAAGCTTGGCTTAACAAGGAAGATATGCAAGCTATATGTTTAGCGAAAATTGAAAAATATATGCTCGATATGGTAAAAAAAGGGCACCTGTTAAAATGAAGTTTAACGAAACAAATATTAAAGGATTGTATATTGTTGAATTACAACCATTTACAGATAATCGTGGATTCTTTGTAAGGTCATATTGTGACGCAGCTCTGGAAGAAGCGGGTGTCATAAAGTCAATCAAGCAAATAAACCACTCTTTTACAAAGACGGTGGGTTCTATTCGTGGAATGCACTATCAGGACTCACCACATGCAGAGATAAAAATGGTTCGTTGTATTGCTGGAGAAATTTTTGATGTTGTAATTGACCTTCGTAAAGGGTCAGATACATTTCTACAGTGGCATGGAGAGTATTTGAATGCGGAGAATTTTAAGATGATGATTATTCCAGAAGGGTTTGCTCACGGTTTTCAAATAATGAAGCAGAATACAGAGCTCCTTTATTTACATACTGCAAGTTATACTCCAGAAGCCGAAATAGGAGTGTTGTTTAATGACGAAAAAATTGGGATAAAATGGCCGTTACCAGTAACAGATATCTCAGACCGAGATTTAAAACATGAGATAATGACTAAAGAGTTTAAAGGATTGAATATCAAGTGAAATGTAGGCATTGTAGTAAAAAGTTAACACTTTCCTTGATAGACTTGGGAAGTGCACCTCCATCCAATGCTTATCTTACCAATAAGACGTTGCATATGCCAGAAAAGTGGTTTCCTTTACGAGTTTTAGTTTGTGAGGGGTGTTGGCTTGTGCAAACAGAAGACTTTGCACAAGAAAATGAACTCTTTAATGAAGAGTATGCCTATTTTAGTAGTTTCTCATCGAGCTGGTTGCAGCATGCAAAGCAATATGTAAATGGTATGGTTAGTCGTTTTCATCTAGACGAAAGTAGTCATGTGGTTGAGGTGGCTGCAAATGATGGTTACCTACTTCAATATGTAAAAGGCTGCAACATCCCTTGTACAGGGATAGAGCCAACAGCCAGCACAGCTAACGCTGCACGGAAAATAGGAATCCCAATTGTAGAAGAATTCTTTGGTGTAAAATTAGCTAAAAAATTAGTGGAGCAAGGCAAGCAGGCTGACCTCACTGTGGCCAATAATGTACTGGCACATGTACCAGACATTAACGATTTTGTTTCTGGGTTTGCTATATTGCTCAAGCCAAATGGAGTGTCCACCTTTGAATTCCCACATTTGTTAAAATTAATCACTGGGAATCAATTTGACACAATTTATCACGAACATTTTTCTTATTTATCGCTGATAGCATTAGAAACTATATTTTCGAAAAATGGTTTGCAAATTTTTGATGTTGAAGAGTGTTCGACACATGGTGGTAGTTTGCGATTATTTACTCAGCGCTCTGATGCAGTAGTACATGCAGTGACTGATCGAGTAAGTGAAATGCATAAGCGTGAAATGGATGCCGGAATAAATAAGAGCGAGTTTTATAAGGGTTTACAAAAGAAAGTGGATTTAGTAAAATATGACCTATTAAGTTTCTTAATAAAGGCTAAAGAAGATGGAAAAAAAGTGGTTGCCTATGGGGCTGCAGCAAAGGGGAATACATTGCTAAACTACTCAGGGGTGCGACCCGACTTGGTGGAATACGTAGTAGATAGAAATCCAGCAAAACAAGATAAGTATATGCCGGGTAGTCGAATCAAGATTAAAGACGAACAATGTTTAATGAATGATAAACCGGATTATGTACTGATTTTGCCATGGAATTTAAGAAGCGAGATAACGCAACAACTTGACTATATTAAAGAATGGAACGGAAAATTTATAGTTTCCATTCCTGCTATTGATGTTTTTTAATTACATTTACCGTGAAGGTTTTTTATGAGTAGAATACCTGTGTTTAACCCAGTTATTGAAGATGAAGAAATCAATGCAGCAGTTAAATCCCTTGAGAATAAATGGCTTGGTATGGGGGCATCAGTTGGAGAGTTTGAAAAATCATTAGAGGATTTTCTTGGGTGTGAAAATCACCATGCTGTTGCGGTAAGTACTGGACATGCAGCATTGCACTTATCTATGATGTTGATTGGATTGGGGCCGGGTGATGAGGTTATTACACCATCATTTAACAATATAGCCGACTTTCAAGCCATCATTGCTGTTGGGGCTAGTCCTGTTCTGTGTGACATTGATGAAAGTACATTATGTATAGATTTGTGCAAAGCTGAAAAATTAATAAGTAAAAAAACTAAAGCTATCATAGTTATGGACTACGATTGTTGTTTGGTAGACCATGACAAGGTGAGAAAAATAGCTGAAAAATATAATATACGGGTGATACATGATGCAGCACATTCGTTTGGTTCGAGCTATAAAGAAAAAAAAATTGGAACATTTTCTGATATATGTATGTTTAGTTTTGATCCTGTAAAAACAATAACATGTATTGATGGGGGTGCGTTAATTGTTAAGACAAAAAAAGAAGTAGAGTTGTTGCATCAAATGAGGTTGATTGGCATGGGTCAGTCGGCAGAAGTTATGTATGGAAATAAACGAGCATGGACGTATGGAGTTGAACGACTTGGATTCCGATATCATATGGCAAATCTTCATGCTGCAATTGGCCTGCAACAACTAGCTAAAATGTCAAAAATAACCCACACAAGACAGAAAGCATGTAAATTATATAGTGAGTTGTTAAGGGATGTGCCTAATGTAACAATCCCTGAATCAGATTTTTACAACATTACTCCTTTTCTTTACTATATACGTGTCCCAGAATCTAAGCGACAATTTTTACGTGAATTCTTAGAGGAGCACAATGTAGATACAGGAATTCACTGGCAACCAGGGCATACATTTAAACTATTAGAGGGGGTTAAGAAAGGCAATCTAAAAGTGACAAATATTGTCTCTAAGCAAATATTATCATTACCTCTTCATAGTATGATGGATATGAGTACGGTAAAGTATATTTGCGAAGTTATAAGTAGATATTTTATCAATTCTCAACTTGAAGCTTCTCTAAAAAAATGATTATTAGTCATTAGCATTACAAATAACAATAAAATTACAAATCTATTTTTAAGGAGGATGAGTTGAATATCTTAGGATTGCATAAAGACCCTTGGCATAATACAGGTGCAGCTATTATTAAGTTTGACAATAACAAAGTTCAATTTGCAAATTTATCAGAGGAACGTTGTGATAGGGTGAAGGATTCCAGAAACTTTCCAGCTGTATCGACACAAGCATGCATGAAAGAATTAGGAATAAAATCTTTAGATGAGATAGATTTAGTGGTTTTAGATTATATTATTGATGGAGATCATTGGAGTACGGATTATCATAAGAAGCCTTGCTCTAAAGATGTTTTTTTGTCTGATATCCCTGATGAAAAAATTAAACTGGTCAATCATCATGAATGTCATGCGCATACTAGTTTTTATTCATCAGGGTTTCAAGAGGCAGCGATATTAATTGTTGATGGTAGAGGATCGGATGGAGAGACGCAAAGCTTGTATATTGGTAATGTGGATACTGGAATTCAGCTAATAGAAAAAACTGATAAAATAGGTATTGGGCTGTTATATGCTGCAGTCACACAAGAGATAGGCTTTGAAAATTTACAAGAGGGCAAGGTAATGGGTCTAGCCCCTTATGGCAGTAATTGCAAAGATAGTTTTTTTGACTTTATGCCTAATTATTGTGGCATTGAGACTTCATATGAAGATATTTGTATTAAGGATTCATATTCTTTAAAGTTCAAACGTAAAGATATTAACACTAGAGAGGATATGGCATGCGCTTCTTATGAAGTTCAAAGTGAGTGTGAAAGAGCATTGTTGCATTTAGCTGCTTATGCAAAGGAGAAAACAGGGTGTGATTATTTATGTATTTCTGGTGGCGTAGGGCTAAATTCAGTAGCAAATTATAAAATTTTACAAAAAAATATTTTTAAAGATGTTTTTATTAATCCCGCAGCTTCGGATACAGGGATTCCTTTAGGAGCGGCATTATATGGTTATCATTCAATTTTAAAACAGAAAGTTTCTTATAATAAAATCTCACCTTTTTTAGGGCCATCTTATTCAGAGGATAGAATTAAAAGTGCTATAGAAAAATATTCTGGATTTCAACATATTCATGTAAATGCATTTAATCAAGCAGCAAGACTAATAAGTGAAAATAAAATATTAGGATTGTGGCAGGGTCGCTCTGAAATGGGCCCAAGGGCATTAGGCAATAGAAGTATTGTAATGAGCCCTCTTGTGGCATCAAATAAAGATGTTTTAAATAGTAGAGTGAAATTTAGAGAGGATTTTAGGCCATTTGCACCATCTATTTTAGATGAATTCAAAGAAGAATATTTTATTATAGATCGCGAGAGCCCTTACATGCTGTTCGTTCCAAAAGTAAGAAAGAGTAAAATTGATGTAATTCCTGCTGTTACTCATGTTGATGGAACAGGCAGACTGCAGACTGTTACATATAAATTTAATCCAAAATTTTATAAGTTAATACACTCGTTTTATGATGAAACTGGGGTTCCTGTTTTACTCAACACTTCATTTAATATTGCAGGAGAGCCGGTTGTAGAGTCTCCAGAGGATGCAATTGAATGCTTTTTAGGTACAAATATTGACGCCTTACTTTTAGAGGATCACTTGCTTATTAAGCAAGAAAAATAAAAGATATTTTAATGAAGACCGATCCTGAAATAATAATAAATAATTATGCAAATAGTATGTTTGTGCATGAATATTTAAATGAAAGATGGGTTTTTAAATGTTCAGAATATTTAAAAGAGTTGTTTGATAATATAGAAGGTAAGGTAGTAGTTGATTACGCATTCGGCCGTGGAAATTGGTCTTTAGCTTTTTTAAAAGCAGGCGCTAAAAAGGTTTACTCAATAGATGCTTCGACTGATGCCTGTCTAAGGTTTAGTCAGTATTGTAGTGAAAACAATATAAATAATAT
>Ga0209482_1002550_pt1 | contig 11205 bp, 14 predicted proteins | sample CoawatmetaG10DNA_FD_187512 | JGI IMG/M metagenome (GOLD analysis project Ga0209482, IMG submission 187512) | Marine microbial communities from the West Antarctic Peninsula - Coastal water metaG104-DNA (SPAdes) (version 2) | ecosystem: Environmental > Aquatic > Marine > Coastal ...
AGATATTCTTTAATAATTATTTTTGTAGATACTTTTGGCTTATATAGAAACTCGAATATAGCTGATTTAACAATTATTTGAAAAACTTTATCTAGATTAGTTAGTTGAATATCTTCACTTAAATATTTTTTAACCTCTTCTTTAATCACTTCGTCTCTTTCTATTGTACCTAAAACCACATCCTTAATAAACTTTTTAAATCTATGTTTAGGAAAAGTTAAATCTGTGTCATCATTAAAAAAATTTCCATATAATTTTTGGATAATTATAACTCTTGGACTTTGATTGGGATTGTATGGAGTTCTCATATTTATTGAGACAAGACAGATATAACAGCCAGAGCTGCCTCTCTCCCCTTTTTTTTCCTAGCTATAGCTTGACGCATATTTAGACAGGTAATAATTCCGTTACCAATAGGTTTTTTATTTTCTATAGATAGTTTCATTATTGCTTCAGTTGAAGCATGAGAAATGAAATCAAAGTGTGGTGTCTCACCCTTTATAACACAACCAAGCGCTAAAAAAGCATCATGTTTCTTAATATTTTTTGAAATTGTGACTGGTATTTCAAAAGCACCTGGAACACTAATAACTTTTATTAAGCTAGATTTTGGTAATACTTCTTTAGCACTACCAAGTAACCCCTTAGCAATGTCCTTATAATAATCCGCAATAACTATTAAGATTTTTTTTTTCATTAAATGATTTCCTGTTTAGTGATCTTTATATCATAACCTTCTAAACCAATAACTTTTTTAAGAGATTTAGTAATTAATATCATATTTTTAATCTTTAAATCTTTAATTATTTGAGCCCCAATACCATAATTTCTTATTAGTTTATCATTTCCCTTTTTATAAAAATCTTTGTTCTTATAATCCTTGAGTGTTTGTGTAACAGATTTTAAGTTTGTATCTTTTATAAAAACTAAAACACAGTTATTAAATTTCTTAAAATAATTTAAAGTTTTATCAAATGAATTGGGTAATTGTTGATTGACCAAATAATTTTGAACTACGTTAGATGAAATTACTCTAACTCTTGGTACTGTCCCATTTTTAATATTTCCTTTAATTAGAGCAAAGTGTTCAGACCCATCTAAAAGATTTTCATAAATTCTAATTTTATATTTCTGATTTTTAACCTCAATATCAGATTGTTTTTTAAGTTTAATTAGTTTTTCTTTTTTTAAACGATAAGCAATAAGATCTTCTATCTTACCGATCTTTAAATTATGTTTTTTTGCAAAGTTAAATAAATCTTGACCTTTAGCCATTGTACCATCTTCATTCATTATTTCACAAATAACTGCTGAATTATTTTTTTTAGCTAGTTTTGAGATATCCACAGATGCTTCTGTATGACCAGCTCTAACTAAAACACCTCCATCTTTGGCAATAATTGGAAAAATATGTCCTGGTGATACAATATCTTTTTTATTTACATTTTTCTTTGATGCAATTTTAATTGTCTTAGCTCTATCTTTTGCTGAAATCCCAGTTGTAATTCCTTTTTTTGCTTCGATAGAAATAGTAAAAGCAGTTTTATTCCTTGATTGATTTATTGGTGACATTAAAGATAAATTTAACCGTTTTGCCTGTACACTGTCTAGTGCTAGGCAAATTAATCCACGACCATATTTGGCCATAAAATTAATATTTTTAGCACTTGAGTCTGTTGTTGATATTATTAAGTCTCCTTCATTTTCTCTTTTTTCATCATCAACCAAAATAAACATGCCCCCTCTTTTGGCAATGGCAATTATGTTTTCTATAGGAGTAAAACTATTTTTTTTCATTAAAATAATTTCTAACGTATTTAGATAAGATATCTATCTCTATATTAATGAGACTGCTTTTCTTTAGAGATGATAAGTTAGTGAGATTATATGTGTGTGGTATTACCCATATTTGAAAACCCTTTTTTGTTACCTTGGAAATTGTTAAAGAAATTCCATTGATGCAAATAGAAGCTTTTTCAATTAAGTTTGTTCTTTCTTTTTTAACAAGCTCAAAATCAAATAAATATGATTTATCGATCTTCTTAATACTCTGAATTTTACCTACTGCATCAATGTGACCTTGGCAAATGTGACCTGATATTTTTTGACCAAATTTTAAAGGAAGTTCAAGGTTAATTTTATCATTAATTTTTAAGAATTTGAACTTTGATCTTTGTATAGTTTCATCTGAAAGATAAAATTCCATTATTTTATTTTTAATATGAATTAATGTTAAGCAAACACCGTCACAGGCAACTGATACACCTAGATCTTTACGTGTTAATTTTAAATCAGCTTTTACAAAAATATTAATACCCTTTGATCTTTTTTCAAATTTAGTGATTAAGCCTTGGTTGAAAATTATTCCATTAAACATAATATTATTTGTAAAGTGTAATTAAGTCTTTGCCTAATTTTTTATTAATTTTCAATTTATTTTTATAATTTTTCTTTAATTCATTAAGAAAATTAAACTCTTTATAGTTAACCAACTTTGATAATCTTTTTGCACATTTGTATAGATAAAACTCATTAAATAATCTTTTTCTAACAATGTGTTTAGAAAGATCATTTCCACCTTCAACTAATAAATTTCTACAGCCAAGGACATAAAGTTTTTTTAAAATTAACTTAATATCAAATCTATTTTTAATTAATTTACCTTTGATTAAAGTTATACCTTTTTTTTTAAACATTACTTTTTCTTTAATTTTGGCCTTATGATAAAAAATTATAGTATTGTTTTTATTTGCTGTTTTAAATATATACGAATTTTTCGTAGTTTCTAGATTTCTATCTAAAATTATTCTTTTAGGAGAAAATTTATTTAAACCTTCTAGTCTACAGTTAAGTTTTGGGTTGTCTTTTTTTAAAGTTTTGGAAGAAATCATTAATGAGTCATTTTTATACCTAAGAAAATGTGTAAATCTATCAGTATGAATATCTGAAATTCTTTTTGTATCTTTGCTGTATATCAAATTATTTTTAGAAATTGCAATTTTACCAGTAATGTAAGGAAGGTTATTTTTTCTATTAAAGAAATAAGGTATATAAAATTTATTAACTTCATTTTTAAGTAAATTTTTTTTTACTAAAATACCTTTGGATTGAAGAATTTTTAAAGTTTTACCTTTAACCTTTTTATCAATATCTTCTACTGCATATACAACTTCTTTAATTTTATTTTTTATTATAATATTTGTGCATGGAGGAGTTTTTCCATAATGACTACAGGGTTCAAGAGTTACATACATTTTTGCATCTTCTAGGTTTTCATTTGAATTTTTAATTGCGTTAAATTCAGCATGAGGTGTGCCATCAAAACCTGTTTGACCAATTGAAAGTATTTCATTATTTTTAACTATTACACATCCAACGGAAGGGTTAACACCAGTTAGGCCATGTCGAGCTTTTGCCAAATTTAAGGCAAGCTCCATAAAAGTTTTATCTTTTTTTGAAAATTTATCTTTTCTTGTAGACATCTAATTTGTCCACGAATTGTACAAAATCTTTTTCTTCTCTAAAATTTCGATATACAGATGCAAATCTAACGTATGCAACAGGATCAAGATCTTTCAGCCCTTCCATAACTAATGTGCCAATTGTATTCGATGAAATTTCACTTTGACCAAGTTCCTCTAATGCTCTTGAAATTCTACTGATAAATTTTTCTGCTGTTTCAGTATCAATCGGTCTTTTCTTTAATGCTATGTAGATTGATTTAGAAAGTTTATCTCTATCAAATGATGATTTTCTTCCATTTTTTTTTACAACCATTATTTCTCTAAATTGAACTCTTTCAAAAGTTGTGAATCTAGCTCCACACACACAAAGTCTTCTTCTTCTAATAGCTGTTCCATCTTCCGTAGGTCTAGAATCTACAACTGATGTTTCACCTTTTTTACAAATTGAACAAATCATTATTTTAAATTTTTATATATTGGGAAGTGAGATGTAAGTTCTATAACTTCATTTCTGACTTCATCTTCAATTTTACTGTTATCTTCAGGGTTTTCAGATAAACCTTTTACAACTTTGGTTATTAATTCACCTACTTTTTCAAACTCCTTTAAACCAAAACCTCTAGTTGTAGCAGCTTGAGTTCCTAATCTTATACCAGAAGTAATCATTGGCTTTTCTGAATCGAAAGGTATTCCATTTTTATTACAAGTAATATTAGCATTAGAAAGGCTTTCGGCTGCTAAATTACCTTTAACACTGAAAGGTCTTAGGTCAACTAACATTAAGTGTGTGTCTGTTCCACCAGAATAAATCTTAAAACCATTATTCTTAAGTGTCTCTGATAAAATTTTAGCATTAGCTAGAACTGATTTAATATAATCTTTAAAATCTGGTCTTAAAGCTTCTAAAAAACCAGCAGCTTTAGCTGCTATGACGTGCATCAATGGTCCACCTTGATAACCAGGAAATACTGCTGTGTTAAATTTTTTTGCTAAGTCTTCATGATTAGTTAAAATAATCCCACCTCTAGCACTTCTAAAAACTTTATGAGTTGTTGAAGTTACTACGTGTGCATGTTCACATGGATTTGGGTAACCTTTACCAGCAACTAAACCTGAAAAGTGCGCCATATCTACCATTAAATATGCACCTACTTTGTCAGCGATATCTCTAAATCTTTTAAAATCAATTACTCTAGAATAAGCACTGCCCCCACAAATTATAAGTTTTGGTTTGTGTTCTAATGCAAGTTTTTCAACATTGTCATAATCGATAAGTTCTGATTCTTTGTCAACATCATACCCTATTGGATTGAACCACTTACCTGACATTGAAATTTTTAATCCATGCGTAATATGGCCACCAGAATTTAAGCTCATCCCCATAAAAGTATCACCAGGATTTAATAGTGCTAAAAATACAGCTCCATTTGCTTGAGCTCCAGAATGTGGTTGAGCGTTTGCAAATTTACAATTAAATAATTTTTTTAATCTTTCGATGGCTAAGTTTTCAGCAACATCAACATGTTCACATCCATTGTAGTATCTTTTTCCAGGATATCCTTCTGCATATTTATTTGTTAAAACAGAACCTTGCGCCTCTAGAACGGCTTGTGAAACAATATTCTCAGAAGCAATTAATTCTATATGTTGTTGTTGTCTTTTTAATTCATCACTTATTGCTTTATGTAACTCTGGATCAGTTACAGATAAGCTATCTTCAAAAAAGCTTTTATAGTTCTCGTTTAAATAGTTTTTTTCACTAGACATAATTAAATTTTCTTAATTCTTTTTGCGTGTCTTCCACCTTCAAACTTTGTATTTAAAAAAACACTAACACAACTTAAAGCATTTTTTTTAGTAAGCAGTCTAGATCCCAATGTAATGATATTTGCATCATTATGCAATCTTGATAATTTAGTAGATTTTAAATTAAAACATTGAGCTGCACGTATATTTTTATGTCTGTTTGCAGCAATATTCATTCCCATCCCAGAGCCACAAACTAATATACCAGTATGATTGTTGTTGGTTTTAACTTTTCTTGCCACTTTATGAGCATAATCAGGATAATCAACTCTATCACTATTGTATGGGCCTAAGTCTGTATAATTAATTTTTTTTTTATCTAAATGAAGTTTAATTAATTCCTTTAACTTATAACCAGCGTGATCTGATGATAAAAATATTTTTTTCAACCTAATTAAACTTATAATCTAAAACACATGCTACTAGATGAACTCTATTTTCTTCTCCACCATTAAAAGCATTATGATATTTTGTATTGTTAGTAACCCACACCGATCCATCTGCAGGCATATGTTTTGCAACATTGTCTATAACCATTAGGCAGCCTGGATTTGAAATTAAGGGTATATGCAATCTTGGTTCTGGATCTCTATGCCAACTCAATGTTGATCTTGGCTCCTTTAATAAAATCCTAACTCTACCTAATTTATATTTTGAAGAAAGCACATCAAACACTTCTTTAAAGTAGGTGTTTTCATAGTCTGGTATAAATTCTGAATAAGCAGCTTCATCAATTGAAACATCTCTTGAAACTTCTTTTCCTGACTTATCAGGTTTTGTCCAATAAACACCTCTAGCTTTGCTTCCTTTAACAGAGTCTGGGTCACCAGGAATTTGTGTTAGAGAAATGGCTCCAAAGTGGGCAATTCCCCCACCATCATCAAATTTTTTAGTTTGAATGATTTGATTGTAGGCTTCTTGCAATTTATCAATATCAAACTTGATATTTTGTTTTTGAAAGTCACTAAAATCTAAAATCTTCTCTTCTTTTTTTAGATCTAAGTTTATAATATTTTTATTTTCAATATTCATGCTGATTGTTTTTTACTTAATTTAATATATATTTGTATAATACATTTGTCGCATTTTAAAAATAGATTTAAACATGATTACAGGAAATTATCCAAATTTAAGGCTTAGACGTAGTCGTAAAAACGATTGGTCTAGAAGATTAATTCAAGAGAATAGCCTATCATCTAGTGATTTTATATTGCCTATATTCTTAATTGATGGAAAAAATATAAAACAATCCATTAAAACAATGCCTGATGTTTATAGATACACAATAGATAAACTTGGAATTATTGTTGATAGAGCAATCAAAAACAAAATACCGATGATTGCATTATTCCCAAATACAAACAAAACAAAAAAAAATCATATTGGAACTGAAGCTTTAAATGAAGATAATCTTGTTTGTAAAGCTATTAGATATATTAAAAAAAGATATAAAAATGAAATTGGTATTATGTGTGATGTAGCCTTAGATCCCTACACTTCTCATGGTCATGATGGTTTAATAAAATCAGGTTACGTATTAAATGACGAAACTATAGAAGTCTTGATAAACCAATCATTGTTACAAGCAGAAATTGGTTGTGATGTATTGGCTCCATCAGACATGATGGATGGAAGAATCGGTAAAATAAGAAAAGCTTTAGATAAAGAAGGTCACGAAATGGTTCAGATACTTTCTTATGCGGTAAAATATGCATCAAGTTTTTATGGTCCGTTCAGAGATGCTGTTGGTTCAAAAGGTTTACTAAAAGGTAATAAAAAAAATTACCAAATGGACTTTAGAAACAGTGATGAAGCAATAAGAGAGGTAGCTCTGGATATTAAAGAAGGAGCTGATATGGTTATGGTTAAACCTGGCATGCCTTATCTAGACATAATTAAAGCAGTTAAAGATAATTTTAAAATTCCTGTTCTAGCCTATCAAGTCTCAGGTGAATACAGTCTATTAAGTAATAGTATAAAAAAAGAGCTAATAGATAAAAACTCAGTATTAGAAAGTTTAATTTCATTTAAAAGAGCTGGGGCAAACGCTATAGTAAGCTATTACGCTGATAGAATTAATGATTTGATCAAATAATTATTTCAAAAGATTAATAAAATCTGTCCTAGAAGTTGGAAGGTTTAAATTATTTGGTTTTAAAATACTTTTTTCAAGGTAATCACTTACAAGTTTTAAACCTTTGAGTAAATTTTTTAAATTAACATCCAGGTTATTTTCATCTACTAAAAAATTTGGAATATTTTTTTTCTCAGTTGAGGATTTAACATAATAATTGATTTCATTATCATTAACCTCTTTTTCAGCAATATTTCTCAATTCTAAATCATATCCCAATAGTTTAAGCAGTTCCAACTCCCAAAAAATATATTTTTTTATCCAGTTATCAGAAGTTAATATTTCAAAAAATTTATCAATTAATTTGAAAATTTCTTTATTTGATTGGGCTTCAGCAGTAAGAAGTTTTATAAGGTGCATTGCTGAGGTGATGCATGATAATTTTTGATTTTCATCAAAATAGAGTGGTGTTAAAGCTTTTAGAATTTCTATTTTAAAATAACCAATTCTATTAACACTTTTAGAATTATAGTTTACATGAACTTTATTGCCAATCTGTAAATAGTTTTTGATTTTCTTTGATGTGCCACCAAAAATTATCCCTGAAATTTTTCCATGGTTTTCTGTAAAAACTTCAGCAATTATTGAATTTTCACTGTATCTATTCTTTGAAACTAAATAAGCGCTATCATCCCAATTCATTTTTTAAAAACGTCCTCAAAGCATAAAAAAGCGGCATTTTGTTCTGCATCTTTTTTAGAAGATCCCTCTGCTGTAAAAAATTTAGTATTTTTTAATTTAACAGCAACTTTAAAGAGTGGCTTATGCCGAGGTCCAGTATTAGATATTAGCTTATAAATAGGCAAAACTTTAAAAATTTTAAGAGAGTATTCTTGGAGTTTTGTCTTTGCGTCAATTTGAGTTACAACGCTTGCTGTAATATGCTCACTCCATAAATTGAGAATAAATTTTTCAGTAAAATTTAAACCTTTATCAAGATAGATCGCTCCAATTAAAGCCTCTAAGCAGTCTGCTACTATTTTATCTTCAATTTCAATTTTTTTATTCTTAGGATTTAAAACTAAAATATATTTTTCTAATTCAATTTTTTTAGCAATTTCTAGACATTTTTTTTTGTTTACCAATGAAGCAAATTTTTTGTCTAACACTCCTTCTCTTTCTTCGGGATAAAGTTCTAGTAATTTTTTTGCAATAATTAAGCCTAAAACTCTATCTCCTAAAAATTCAATTTTTTCATTATTGTTTATTGAGTCAAAACTTTTGTGTGTTAAACTTTTAATAAAAATTTTAGGATCAGAAAATTTTAATTTTAATCTCTTTTCTAAAGTTGTGGGGTTAATTTTCATTAAATAATTTTCTTAAAAAACCTATCAAATCTAATTGTCTTGTGCCATTTCCAAAAAGAAAAAATATTACCAATTCTAAAATCAGATGAAAAAAAAATAAATTGAGCTTTACCTACTAAATTATCTTCATGAACATACCCGACACTAGTCAGATATCTGCTATCTTTAGAGCAATCTCTATTGTCTCCCAAAAAAAAGTAGTGTTGAGAAGGAACTGTAAAATTATCAGAATTTTGAAAACTATAATCTTTTAAATATACGCTATTATGTGTTTTTCCATTTGGCAGTTTTTCTTCAAATGTATTAACGTCTATAGTTTGATTTCCACAATAAATTTTATCATTTTGAGAAATTTTAGATTTTAATATTTGATTATTATTTACAAATAAATCGCCATTAATGAATTGAATATTATCACCTGGTAGACCAATTAATCGTTTAATATAATCTGTCCTATTATCAGCTGGTGTTTTAAAAACAATAACATCACCAACCTTAGGTTTATTAGAAAATAGTCTTCCCTTTATTATTGGTGGGCTAAAAGGGAAAGAATGTTTGCTGTAACCATAAGAATATTTCGTAACAAACAATCTATCACCAATTAAAAGTGTTGGTTCCATTGATGACGAGGGAATATAGAAAGGTTGAATAAAAAGAGATCTAATAACAATAGCTATTACTAAAGCGTAAAAAATTGTCTTAACATTATCAATTATAATATTTTTGGTTATCATTTTTTTTGTAAAATAGCGTAGGCTATAGAATATTTTTTTTCATCTGAAATTGACAGAAAGAAATCAAAGGACGATATTCTAAATTGCTTTTTAACAATTTTTTTTATTTTATCTGTAATTACAAATGAAGGTTTACCAAACTTATCGTTGACTATAGTTATATCTTTAAAGTTCAAATTGTCTCTAAAACCAGTTCCAATTGCTTTAGAAAATGCTTCTTTAGCAGCAAATCTTTTAGAATAATAAGATTTTTTATTTGTTATATTTTTGGCAAACGATATTTCTAAGTTAGAGAAAACTCTTTTAATAAAACTAACGTTTTTTAAAGATTTATGTATTCTAATATTTTCTACTATATCAACACCAATACCAAGGATTTTCATATTTATTTATTCGTTATTTTTTTAAATGCCTTAATAGTGTTTTTTAAACCATGAGTGAGTGACTCACCGATTATAAAATGACCAATATTAAATTCTGTAATTTCTTTAATTTTACTTAATATAGAGGTAGTTTTATAGTCAAGACCATGACCAGCATGGACCTCAATTCCAAGCTGAACACCAAGTTCTGAACATTTCTTAATTTTTAAATATTCATTTTTATAATTTTTATTTGCTTTTACTAAATTTGAAATTTTTCCTGTATGTAGCTCAACACAAGTAGCGTTTAATTCTTTTGCAATTTTTATATCTTTTAATGTTGGGTCAACAAATAAACTTGTTCTAATATTTTTCTTATTAAATAAAGATATTATTGCTTTTATTTTTTTTTTATTTTTGATTAAGTTTAATCCTCCTTCGGTTGTTACTTCTTTTCTTTTTTCTGGAACTATACAAATAAAATTAGGTTTATTTTTTAATGCTATATTTATTATTTTTTTGTTTAGTGAAATTTCTAAATTAGTGATTATTTTTTTATTTTTACAAATTTTAATAACATCGTCATCTTTTATATGTCTTCTGTCTTCTCTCAAGTGTATAGTTACTGAATGAGCTCCACACTTAGTTACATGTTTAGCTATGGTTAAAGGATCAGGATGAAATGACCCTCTTGCATTTCTTATTGTGGCAACATGGTCAATATTAATACCTAGTCTTTTCATTTAATAAATCTACTTCCAGGAACTGTAATCGGAGTATTTTTAAGACTTTCTGGAAGATTATTTTTCTTAAATGTCGGTACATCTATCTTCATATGTGAGATAATATTCTTTTTTATCTTTAGTGAGTTCTTGGTTGATCTATCGATAATCGAGGCAAAGCCAATAAGTTTTGCACCTGGTTTTGTGATCAACTTAACACATTCAAGACTTGATTTGCCTGTTGTTATAACATCTTCAATTATTAAAACTTTTGATCCTTTTTTTATATGAAACCCACGTCTTAACGAAAATTTACCATTAACTCTTTCACAGAATATTGTTTCTTTTTTTAAGAGTTTACCAATTTCATAACCAATAATAACACCTCCCATTGCTGGGGCCAAAATCAAATCTATAGATTTAAATTTTTTTTTAATTTTTTTTGCTAATGAATTACAAATATCCTTAGCTAAATGTGGAAAGCTTAAAAGTTTAGCGCACTGAATATACTTAGGTGAATGTAAACCTGACGAAAGAATAAAATGACCTTCTAAAAGTGCGTTAGTTTTTTTTAAAATATTTAAAGATTTTTCGTGTGAAAGCATTACGTTCCTTTAACCAGTTATCTTCATGTCTAATGATTTTAAATTTTATTTCCTTTTGTTTTAACTCACTG
>Ga0209482_1002553_pt1 | contig 11191 bp, 10 predicted proteins | sample CoawatmetaG10DNA_FD_187512 | JGI IMG/M metagenome (GOLD analysis project Ga0209482, IMG submission 187512) | Marine microbial communities from the West Antarctic Peninsula - Coastal water metaG104-DNA (SPAdes) (version 2) | ecosystem: Environmental > Aquatic > Marine > Coastal ...
ATGATAGAGCTCGTAAAATAGAAGGTGCCTCACAAAGAGTTCAAGAAGATACAATTAAGTTTACCCGTATTATGGAATCTCTAGGTACAAGTTTTATTGAATCCGTCATGGTATTAATACAATTTACCCCAATTTTATTAGGGCTATCAGTTGGTATACCAATCTTCTTTTTTGGTGATTGGCAATATGGATTGATAACTGGTGCATTACTTTGGACATTGGGTGGTACAGCATTCTTGATAGGATTAGGCTGGATATTGCGTTTAGTTGGAGTGGAATATGATCTACAAAAAAAAGAAGCTGCATACAGAAAGATATTAGTAGTAGCTGAAGATGATGGTAACATTAGACCTAAAACAATAAATGAATTATTTGATGATGTTCGTTCAATTCACTTTTTAAGCTACATAAGGTATTTATATTTTAATATTGGTCGTATGGCTTACTTACAAGCAAATGTATTGTCAGCTTATGTTTTCTTAGCTCCAGCTATTGTAGCAGGTGTTGTAACATTAGGTGTTATGCAGCAAATTATAAGAGCTTTTGGAAGGGTTGAAGGTTCTATGCAATACCTTTTAAAAGCTTGGCCTACCATTATAGAGTTGGCAAGTGTTTATAAACGTCTAAGAGAATTTGAGAGTGTAATAAATTCTACTGAAATAGTTATTCAAAAAGATTAATGACTATTGATAAAAAGTATGTTGATCAGATTTTAAAAGTTTCTGAAAAAGCTGCTCTAGCATCATCTTATTTGGTTGGAAAAAAAGACAAGATTGCAGCAGATCAGGCAGCTGTTGACTCTATGAGGTCTGAATTAAATAAAATAGATATGAATGGTGAAGTTGTTATCGGTGAAGGTTCACTTGATGAGGCACCCATGCTTTACACAGGTGAAAAACTTGGAAATAAGAATGGACCATATTTTGATATTGCTGTTGATCCTTTAGAAGGAACAAATTTTGCAGCGAATAATTTACCTGGTGCAACATCGGTTATTGCAATTGCTGAAAAAGGAAATCTTTTTAATGCACCAGAAACATATATGGATAAAATTGCAACAGGACCAATTGAAAAAGGATTAGTTGATTTAGATTTTTCTTTAAAGAAAAATGTCACAAATCTTGCTGATTTTTTAAATAAAGATATCTCATTACTCACAGCATGTGTGATGAATAGACCAAGACATCAAAAAATAATTGATGAACTTAAGCAATTAAATATTAAAATTAAATTAATTACAGATGGTGATGTTCTTGGTGCATTGTATGTGACAGATCCAAAATATAATGTTGATATATTTTTGGGTATAGGCGGTGGCCCAGAAGGAGTTCTGGCAGCATCAGCCCTTGATGTTTTTGACTGCCATTTTCAAGGAAGATTCATATTTGATAACAACAAAGATATTAAAGATGCAAAAAAAATGGGAATAAGTGATTTGAATAAAAAATACGAATTAAATGAAATTATAAAAGGGGACTCTATATTTTGTACAACAGGGATTACCTCAAGTGAAATGTTGAATGGAGTAGTAATTAACGATAATAAATATATTACTGAAACGTTGGTTACACACAAAAGTTTAAAATTTAAAGAAACGATAAAAAGAACAAATTTTATTGAAGAATGATTTCTGTTTCAGGTAAGAAGTGGGTACAAAAAAAAATTAATCAAAACTTAGTTGATAAATTAAAACAAGATTTTAATTTTAGTGACATTTTATCAAAACTAATTATTTCAAGAAAATTTGAAGATGATGAAATTGCAACAATCGATACAGATTTAGATTTAAACAACGTTTTTTTAAATAATAAAGATTTCAATCAATCTATTAAACTTGTTGTTAATTGCATCAATAACTATGAAAAAATATGCATTTTAGGTGATTATGATGTGGATGGGTCTGCTGCTACATCATTATTTGTTAAATTTTTAGAAAGCATAAATCATTCTTTTTTTTTTTATATACCTGACAGGGAAAAGGATGGCTATGGTGCCACCAAAAGATTATTTCAAAAACTGATCTTGGAAAAGCCTAGATTGATTATAATGGTTGATTGCGGTTCTACTTCTAATGAAGCAATAGATTTTTTAAATGAAAATAAAATTAAATCCCTAATCATTGATCATCATGAAATTAACAAACCCTTTCCAAATGCAAATGCAATTATAAATCCTAAAAAAGATAATGGTTATAGAGAATATGATTATTTATGTGCCACCTCACTTTCTTATTTTTTTTTAGATTTACTAATTAAAGAAATTAAAAGTGAAATAAATATATCTGATTATTTGATATATGTTTTGTTAGCTACAGTGTGTGATGTAATGCCTTTAAGAAAGCTTAACAGATTAATTGCATTAAATGCTCTTAAAAATTTTGATATAACAAAAAATCTACCTTTGAACACTTTGTTTGAATTAAATGAAAAAAAAAATAAAATTAATATTAATGATTTAGGTTATTTAATTGGCCCTATATTGAATGCTGGTGGAAGACTAGGTAAGTCTCAATATGCTACAGAATTATTATCTTCTAATAATGATCAAGTTATCAAAGATAGGTCTGCTTATTTAATTAAATTGAATAATAAAAGAAAAGAAATTGAAACCTTAGTATTAAATGAAATTGATTTTCAAAGAATTGAAAAAGATAATAAAGAAGTAATTATTTATTATAATCCAAATATAAACGAAGGTTTAATTGGAATTATTGCAGCAAGATTAAAAGATTATTTTAATAAACCCTCTATTGTTATTACCGTGTCTAATGAATTGTTAAAAGGATCTGCGAGATCAGTTTATAATTATAATATTGGTCGTGTTATTAAAAATTCACTAGATCAAAGTATAGTTTTAAATGGTGGTGGTCATAATATGGCTGCAGGATTTACGTTAAATAAAGCAAATCTTAAAGTTTTTGAAAGTTATATATTAGAGGATTTTTTAAAATCTAATACTGTAAATAATAATGTATTTTCATATGAATCAGAAATTTCATCATTAGCATTTAATCAAGATTTTTATGATAATATAAAAAAATTAGAACCCTTCGGTACAGGAAACCCTGTACCAACATTTTTATTAAGAGATTTAAGAATAATTAAGCCTATAGTGTTAAATAACAAACATATTTCTTCAATATTAAAATCAAAAACTGGATTTTCAATTAAATCAATATCGTTCAATTCTATTAATACTATGATTGGTGAGCACTTAATGGGTTATAAAAATAGCATTAATGTAATAGGTCAGATTGATGAAAATATCTGGAATAACAAAAAAACACTTCAATTAACTATTAGAGACCTCATCCTATAGTTTAATTACACTTGATAAATAATGACTTTTAAAATAAAAGATCTCAACATGGTCCCTTCGTCTATCGGTTAGGACAGCTGGTTTTCATCCTGCAAAGGGGGGTTCGATTCCCCCAGGGACCGCCATAAATGATTTATTACGTATACATATTAATAAACCTTAATAAAAAATCTAATCCTACATACGTTGGGTATACAAATAACATTGTCAACCGATTAAAACTTCACAATACTTCTAAAGGAGCAAAATTTACTAGAGGTAGAATATGGAATATAATATATAAAAAAGGATATCGTAATAAATCAATAGCGATGCAAAATGAATATAAAATTAAACACAACTTAAAATTAAGATCTAAAATCAAATCTAACTACTTGAATAAAATAAAATGAATATTGCAATACTTCTGCCCTATAAGGAAAATTTTACTAAAGCAAAAGCTGGTGCAGTATCAATTTTTATTAATGATACAAATAAACTAAGCAATTATAGAAAAAATATTAAAGTTTATGGCTACACATCATTCAAAGATGAATTTAAGAACTATATAAATATTTTTATAAAAAAAAGTTTTTTTAATAGTACTAGCCTTCAGTATCTAAATAAATTTTTAGCTGAAACAAAAAATATAAAAATTGATATTTTAGAAATTCATAATAGGCCAAATTATATTGATTTTTTAGATAAAAATTATAAGTCGAAAAAGATTCTTTTTTTTCATAATGATCCTCAAGTAATGCTAGGTTCACGTACAATTAAAGAAAGAATTAATCTTTTAAACAAAATTGATATAATAGTATTTAACAGTAATTGGTCTAAATTAAGATTTTTAGAAAATTTACCTAATAATATAGATTATAAAAAAATTATTATTATTCCACAATCTACCTCAAAAACTAAAATTAGTTTTGATAAGAAAAAAAATTTAATTTCATATGTTGGAAAATTAAATAAAGCTAAAGGTTATAATATATTTGGCGAATCTATACTAAAAATTTTAGATAAATATCCTAACTGGAAGTCAGTAGTAATAGGTGATGAGCTAAGAGAAAAATTTTTTTTCAAACATAAAAACCTTAAACATTTAGGTTATAAGAATAATTCTTATATTTTAAACAAGCTTAAAGAAGTTGCCATATCAGTAGTTCCATCACAATGGAATGAGCCATTTGGTAGATCTAGTATAGAGGCTGCTAGCAGAGGATCTGCACTAATCATATCGAATTCTGGTGGTTTAAGTGAAACAACAAAAGATGCCATAGTCATTAAGAATATAACTGTAGATAATATTTATAAAAAAATCAAATTCTTAATTGATAATAAACAATATCGTAAAAAATTACAGCGAAGTGCTCATAAAAATTTTATACTGACAAATAAATACTCATCAAATTTGCTTGATACTTTAAGATCGTCATTCTTTACAAAAAAAATTAATATTAATTTAAATGAAAATAAAAAATTAAAAATTTTTCATATCACAAATTTTAATGAAAGATTTAATGGCAGACTTCATTACAATACTAGTAAAAGAATTAATAATGGTCTTATCAAATTAGGTCATAACGTTTTTTCTATTAGTGACAGAGATGTTATTTATAATTATAAAAGTCTAGTAGATCCAAATGGAAAAAATATTCTTAATAACAAGATAATAGAATCTTGTAAAAATTTCAATCCAGATACTATTATAATGGGTCATGCAGATAGTGTTAAAACTGAAACTTTAGATTATTTAAAAAATAAGAACAAAAATTTAAAAATTTGTCAGTGGTTTTTAGATCCAATTACAAAGTATGGGCCAGATTATGTAAATAATAAAAATAGGCTTTTAAAATCTGAAAAATTTGTTGATGTAAATTTTATAACAACAGATCCCAAATCAATAGATTTTAATCTAAATAATGCATATTTTATACCAAATCCAGTAGATGAATCATTTGAAACATTAAAAAATTATGAAAAAAATCCGAATAATGATTTATTTTTTGCAATGAGTCATGGAGTTCATAGGGGAATTTTAAAGACTGGCAAGATAGACGAACGCGAAAAATTATTGAATAAATTATTTAATAAAAATAAGCAATTCAAATTTGATTTTTACGGTTATGGTGATAAACAACCTATATGGGGGGATGATTTTATTAATGTATTATCTAATTCTAAAATGGGTTTAAATTTAAGCCGTGGTAAACCAATAAAATACTATAGTAGTGATAGATTAGCCCAACTAATGGGTAATGGTTTGTTAACTTTCATTGATGAAAAAACATGTTATTCAGATTTTTTCACAAATAAGGAATTAGTTACTTATAAAAATTATGATGATTTAATTGAAAAACTCTATAAATATAAAAAAAATGATAAAGAAAGAAAATTAATAGCAAAAAATGGTAAATTAAAATATTTAAAATATTTTAATTCAACTTTAGTTGCAGAATTCATAATTAATAAAACTTACGATATTAAGAAGAAATATTATTGGGATAATAATAATTAATATTAAACATAAATATGAAAAAAATAATAATTGTTACAGGTGGTGCAGGTTTTATTGGGTCAAATTTAATAAGATTTTTATTAAAGAAAACTAAATTAACCATCATAAGTATAGATAATTATTCAGCTGGAAGTGTAAAAAATCATATCATTAATAAAAATGTAAAATATATAAATGGTCATAATATAGATATTTCAAAAATACTTAAAAACTATAAAAAAAAAATTAAAATTATCTATCATTTTGGAGAATTTTCTAGAATATATCAAAGTTTTTTAAACACAAAGGATTGTGTGAACAGTAATATTTACAATTCTTTTGAAGTTATCAATTTTGCAAAAGATAACGATATTAAGATTATTTATTCTGCAACATCAAGCAATCTAGGTAATAATGGTAATGATCAAAATTCCTCACCCTATGCGTGGACTAAAACTAAAAATATTGAATTAATAAAAAATTTTGGTGACTGGTTTGGTTTAAGATATGAAATATTATATTTTTATAATGTTTATGGTCCTGGTCAAATTAAAACTGGAAAAATGTCTGCATTAATAGGCATTTTTGAAGAACAATATGAAAATAAAAAACCTCTTACTATTGTTAAACCAGGGACACAAATGAGAGATTACACTCATATAGACGACATTATTGAAGGTTGTTATAAAGCGGTTATTAAGAATAAAAATAAAGAATATATGCTTTCATCTGGGAAAAAGTTTTCAATTTTACAAATTGCAAAAATGTTTAATACTAAATATAAATATATCCCAAATAGACCAGGTGATAGAAAAGATTCAATTAAGTTAAATAATAATGCAAAAAGAATATTAGGATTTAAAGCAAGAATAAGTATAAGTGATTATATCAAAAATTTTATTAATACTCATTAAAACTACTTGTTTCTAATTATATAATAAATAAAACTTTAGGTACTTATTATACTAAAAAAAATTTATGAGGAAAATAAAAAAAGCTTTAATAACCGGCATTACAGGTCAGGATGGCTCTTATCTTGCCGAATTATTATTAAAAAAAAATTATCAAGTACATGGAATTGTAAGAAGAGTTGCCTTAGAAGATAAAACTCATAGACTTTGGAGAATAAGAAAGATATTAAAAAAAATAACTTTACATAGTGCATCTATAGAAAGTTACGCTAGCTTAGTCAGAATTGTTGCAAAAATTAAACCAGATGAAGTTTATCATCTAGCTGCACAAAGCTATGTTGCTTATTCTTTTGAAGATGATTTTTCTACTTTAAATACCAATATTAATGGTACACACTTCATGCTTTCAGCTATTAAAGAATTTTCACCTAAATCAAAATTTTATTTTGCTTCTTCCTCTGAAATGTTTGGTAAGGTTAGATCAAACCCTCAAAATGAAAAAACGCCTTTTTATCCAAGATCTCCATACGGTATATCTAAAGTAGCTGGATTTGAATTAACAAGAAATTACAGAGAAGCTTATAATATTTTTGCTTGTTCAGGCATACTCTTTAATCATGAATCTCCAAGAAGAGGCTTTGAATTTGTTACGAGAAAAATATCATCTAGTGTAGCTAGAATAAAATTAGGTTTACAAAAAGAATTAAATTTAGGAAATATTGATGCACAACGTGATTGGGGACATGCAGAAGACTACGTTGTAGCTATGTGGAAAATGTTACAGCAAAAAAAACCGGAAGACTTTGTAATTGGTACTGGAAAAATGCATTCAGTAAAAGATTTTGCTAAATTAGCTTTTCAGTATGTTGGGCTGAACTACAAAGATTATATTAAAATCGATAAAAAGCTTATCAGACCTGCAGAAGTAGATGTTTTATGTGCTCAATATAAAAAAGCAGCAAAGATTTTAAAATGGAAGCCTCTAAAAAAATTTAAAGATCTTGTAAATGAAATGGTTGATTCAGATTTATCAGACTTAAAATGAAAAAATGATTTTTAATGAAAATTTGTTTTATTGATCGTACTAAATTCAAATATTCTTTTAATGATAAAGATAATCCTTTATTGAGAGGTGCTGAAACTACATTGATTAATTTAAGTTATAATTTATGTTTACTTAATAATGAAGTTTATATCTTTAATAATTGTTCTAAAAAACTTCATTTAAAAAATTATCATTGGGATGATATTAATGAATTAGATCATTCTCAAATGTCTTTTGATATAGCAATAGCTAATGGAGATATAAATCTGCTTAATAAAATTAATGCTAAAAAAAAATTTGTAATATCTTATAGTGTACAGCCAATTGAAAAATTTATTAGAAAAAATCAGTTATTTGGTTATTTAAAAAATAAACCTAAAATTATTTTGATTGGTCAATATCATAAAAATAAAAGAAATATACTTACAAGAATTTGGGGTTATGATTTTTTAAATTTAGCTATAGATGATAACTTTCTCAAAAGTAATGTTAATATTAATAAAAATGAATTAACTAACCAAGCAATTTTTACTTCTAGACCTGATCGTAATGGTGATAAGTTAATCAAAATATGGAAGAATAAAATAATTCCTCACAATAATAAGATTAAACTTTTGTATACACCAACAAATAAAATGAAAGATCTGAGTAAATTTAATATATTTTATAGAAAAATGAAAAACCAGTTAGAATTAATTAATGATCTCAAGAATTCAAGAGTAATGCTTGTACCAGGTCATGAAGCAGAATTATTCTGTCTTGCAGCTGAAGAAGCTAGAGAATTATGCATTCCAATTGTTACATTGGGTATTGGGTCATTAAGAGAAAGAGTTATTCATAATGAAACTGGTTTTATTGCTAAAAATGAAGAAGAATTTGCAAAATATACATTGGATCTTTTTAATGATAATGATTTATGCATTCAATTAAAAAAAAATTTATATAAGATTAGAAATAGTAATAATTGGATCAATTCAGCTAATAGTTTTTTAAAGGTATTAGAAAAATGAAAAAAAAAGTTTTTAATTACAGATATAATGGGGCAGGATGGCGCATACCTAGCAAAATTTCTTTTATCAAAAAAATATCAAGTTTATGGAGCATATAGGCCAAATTCTTATTATAAAAATAATAGACTTAAAAAATTAGGTATTGAGAATAAGATAAATTTAATTGCTAATAGAGGGAAAAATTCATGGTTCAATGCTGCAAAAAAATTTATGGAAATAGTTAATAATAAATAATGTCTAAAAATAAAATTTTGATACTTAAAAATGATAGAGCAGGCGATCTATTTACTTCTTTACCTTTAATTTCTTCTCTTATTAATCCCAAAAATACTATTAAAATTTATTTATCAGAATTAAATATTGGCTTTTCCTTTTTTTTTGAAAAATTAAAAGTTCAATTAGTTAAATTTGATCTTTCATTTATACAAAAAATAAATATTTTTTTAGATATTTATAATAACAAATATAATAGCATTTATATTTTATCACCTAAAAGTTTTTATTTTCTTCTTCCATTATTTTTTAGAAATATCAAATTTTATGCTATAGTCTATAATTCAGATAAAAATTTAAGACCATCATCTTTTTTAAGGAAATTTTTATATAAATATGAAATTTTATATAGAAATACTTTAAATAAGAATAATTATCAAAATATCCAAACTAAACTCATCAACAATGAAGATTTTATTGATATGAATTATTCAAATATCAATATACCAATAATCAATTCGAAATTAAAAGACTTGCTACCTGATAAATTTATTTTATTTCAATTTAGATACAATTTTTTTGAAGAACTAGGCTGGAGTATTAATGAATTTGATATTCTAATTAAAAATATTTTGACTAAATATGATTTTATATTATTTTCGTCTGATATTGAAAATAATACTAAGTCAAAATTTTATAACGATTATTTCCTTAAAAATTATTCCATTATCGATACCACAAATTTCAAGAAATATATTAATAATAATAAAAATGTTTTTTATCTTAAAAATATTAATTCAATAAATTTATTTCATCTTTTAAATGAATCTGAGATCAACTTAGCTAAACATGGTATTTTTACTCATATTTCTTTTTTTCATAAAAAAAAAAGTCATAACTTGTTTAATTTCAAGATAAACACCAAAGAAGACATTATTCATCAAAAGATTAGTTTTTCTGAATGGTATAAAGGGATGAATTTAAATTTTTCTTTTTTAAATAATGATTTAAAAAAAGCATCTAAAAAAATATTAAAGAATATCTAAATTTTAATATTATTTAATGCATTGTTCTTAAATAGATTTGCTTCTTTAATATATCTTCTAACCATCTCAGTTGATTTATGACCTGTCATGGCCATTATACTTCGTTCTTCGGCTCCAGATTCTGCAGCCGATGTAGCAAATCCAGATCTTAAACTATGACCAGAATAATTTTTGCTATCAATTCCAGCTAATTGCAAATACTCTTTAATTAACAAAGCTACTGTTTGATCTGTTAATCTTTTTTCTGATAATTTAGAACCTTTTATAAATCTTCTAAACAATGGACCTGTATTAATATTTGTTATTTCTATCCACTTCTGAATTGAGGTGACAGGGCAATATTGAGCATTATTAAAGTAGGGTAGTCCTTTTACTAATCCTTCCCCAAATTGATCTGTTTTTGATCTTCTTAATTTAATTTTTAGTCCTTCAGTTACAAAATCTAAATCATCATAGTCTAGCGAAACTATTTCATTTCTTCTAAATCCTCCTGAAAAGCCAATTAAGATTATAGATCTATCTCTTAATTTTTTAATTTCTAACTTTTTTTGTTCATCTATAACATTAATTATTTTTTTTAAACTATTGATTAATAATGGTTTTTTTCCTTTTTGAATACTACCTTTTCTTCGTTTAATGCCCATAATATTTTCGACAATTGATGGATGTTTTGTATCTAGATAATACCCTTTTAGCTTATGTATTACCCCTATTGATACTAGTCTACGTTTTAAAGTGCTCATTTTTACTTCTCTAGTGGATAAATGGGTTAAATATAACGAGACTATTTTAGGGTCAGAAGGCAGAGGTTTAAATCCATTCTGAACGCAAAATAGACTAAAATCCTTAAAATCTGACTTATATGCTCTAATAGTATTGTTAGCTTTAGAGCTTTGAAGGTTTAATAAAGTTTCTTCCTGTAATGCTTTTATATCTGTTATTATATTATTCATATATTACTATTGATAACCATTAATTATCGTTAGTAATATATTAAGTGATTTTTAATGTCAATAGTTTAAATATACAAATTATGATTAAAAATTCTCAAGATCATCTTAATGAAGTTAAGGAAACTTACTTAAAACATATGGCTGTGAATTTCAAAATTGGTTTATCTACTATAATAGCTGGTTTCAAATTTCTGATACATGGAATTATTCCAGCAC
>Ga0209482_1002555_pt1 | contig 11184 bp, 8 predicted proteins | sample CoawatmetaG10DNA_FD_187512 | JGI IMG/M metagenome (GOLD analysis project Ga0209482, IMG submission 187512) | Marine microbial communities from the West Antarctic Peninsula - Coastal water metaG104-DNA (SPAdes) (version 2) | ecosystem: Environmental > Aquatic > Marine > Coastal ...
GAGACCTCCATTCTATGAAGCATTGAATTGCATCATATGTATCCAGTCCTTGTGCAAGTAGCCAATTTTTTTGTCCAAGAGCCATAACTCTTATTGGTGTTGCTTTTGTTACAAATCGAACTATATCAATGTAATGAACACCAAGATATTGCAAAATACTAGTTTTATCAGCCCACTCTTTAAAAATCTCAGTAGGTATTGATTTACGCTGACTATACTCAACCCAACAATAAAGAAGATCTCCAAGTTGGTCAGATTGAAGCCTGTCTCTTATCATTAAATTCGCCTTATCATGCCTCTTATGAAACTCTACAGCCGCATACAAAGAGCGCGCTTCAGCTAAATCAACAAGTTTTTGTGCTTCCAGCAAGCCTGGAGTTAAAGGCTTAACAATTAAAACTGGTAAATCAGCATCTAAACAATCTTTGGCAACTTTAAAGTGAAGATGATCTGGAACTACAATGATTGCACAAGCAGGCCTTGGCATTTCACTTATCGCTTTTTTATAGGCTACAGAGCTTATAACGCCATGCTCAGGCAGAAACGAAATGTCAATTGACACCCCAGTATCAGCAATTAGATTATCAGATTTAGTTTTTAAAGAGTTACTGTTATTGCCGTTTGTGCCAACAAAAATAGTTTTACCTAAAATATTATTATCTCTTTTCCATTCAATAATTGCTGGAAGAATTGTGCCGTATGCATTAGTTCCTCTTCCAGTTGAATACATTCCTGTACCAATTACTAATATATTTAACATTTTTGAGACTCCATTTGTGACAACCATTCCATTTTTTTATCAAAATCCAAAATATGTTTTGACCATGGCAGTATAGGCTCGTTATTAAATCGTAAACTATCAGACCACCATTTAAGAGCAGGTATCAAATCTTCCTCTGAAAGGACAGAGTATATTTCTGAAACCTTATTTTCGCTCTTAACTGATAAAACTTCCCCTGGAATATGCTCATATTTTCCATTAGGATCGTATTGTAGCACTGTCAAATGATTTTGCAGCGCCTCTTCAATTGCAGTTGATGAATAACTCAATAATAAATCTGAACATAAAAGATAATCCTGAAAACTTTTATCAATATAAATTCCATAACAGTCAGAATCAATTAAAGACATTTTTAGATCCTTCAAAGTGATACCTTTTTGTGGTCGAAAGCGAATTGCTAAATATAAATTAGGCAATTGATCTATTGCCTTTATACAATGATTTATGTTATCAACATATTCATCAATAGTTTCAAAAACCAATGGCCTTAAAGAACCCCAATCTTTAGGCGTTCCTGCATGCAAAATAATATGTTTATTTGCAATACTGCCAAATATTTTTTTTCTTAATTCTATCTTATTTTCTTCACTTTCTTCCTTTCTTGCAAATAGTAATGGGCCAGTTTCAATAGATCGCGAAACAACATTTGATTGCGTATTAAGAAATTTTTTAGCCCAAGGAGTCTGAATTGCTACAAAAGGATAATGGCTGTTAATCATTGTATGACCATGTATTGACCACTCTAATTTAGCCAATTCTTCATTATTAGGAGTGTGTGAACCATGAGAAATTAATAAAGCGTTTATATTTGAGTTGAGGCATATTTCACCTAGCGCATAACTTAATCCTAAACTGTGTTGCGAAAATACTTTATTTGGATTAACAGTTTTTAAAATTTTTCTCAGAGAGATAATCTCACCTTCAAGGTCAAGCATTTTGTGGTTGAGAGTAGAATTAATATACGCATGCAAATAGTTGGTCAGATTTACACCAAAAAATGTTGATTTTGCCTTATGATTGTTTAAACATTCCGTAACATTTGATAAGCTAATATTAAGTTGAGATTGGAAATTATTTGGTATAACTAATTTTGTACGAGTCGGAATAAATAAAAAAGAAAATGTTTTACCTTTCAACATTTCGCTAATTCGTAGCTTTAGCGTTTTCCTTTGAATAGACAAATATACTGGGAAAAAATTTCCATTAGCTTGAAAAATATCATTAAATAAACGAGGCATATTGTAAGTGTCTTCTGGAGCAAGAATAGAAATCCTATTTCCTTTAATAAAAGGGAAAATACTTAGTTGTATTTCAAAAAAACAACTCTTAGTCCAATTTTTTAAAATCTTCCAATAATAATTTTGAAATATAAGATTTTTACTTTTTTCTTGATATTGAGCTATAGTATTTTTATTTTTTTCTTGATATTGAATTTTAATATTATGCGCAAAAGCATACTGCTCAAGAATTTTATTAAATAAAGAACTGTTTTCAGAATCTTTAATATCTGTTTTATTTGTAGAATTTGAACGGAATGAAATCAATATGTCTGGTTTATTTTCTTGAACTGCAGTGTCAATAATACATATCATAGCCAGCAAATAATTTAGGTGAAACCGGAAGTGGAAAATCCATGTTTTTTCAAAAGCATGCTGCACATCATCAATTTTAATTTTCTGAAGCATAGGTCGAAGCTCTTCAACTATTTCAAATGATTTTTTAAGGGTTTGATGATGGCCCTCGAACCCAAAAAATGATAAAGTTGTTTCAAATGCCACTTTTTTTCTTTTTAACTCTGAAGACACAGAAGGGAGCATAGAAACAATAGTAGTGTCAGCATCAATAAAACCTTCAAGCAAAGGAACTTCATCTAAAACATTAATAAAAACTAGACTTGAAGACATTAAATATTGATAGATTTAAAATAACTTTAAAGAAATACTGTGCTTTTTAGCCATTTCTTTAAATGCAATTAATGTTAGGTTATCAAGAGGTATTCCTTCTCTCAACCTCTTTTTCGCACAATTCATTTGAGGATCACCTGGTAACATAACTTTCTCTCCATCTATTGCAGGTTCAGATCTGACTTCATTGGTCATTTGCTGCATTGCATGAAGAAAATCTTCCTTAGATATCACACCATCAGGCCTCATAACCATATAAAACTGGCCTAGCTTTCTTTGTTGTGTCATTTTTGTTGTAAACATAGCTGGAATTGACCTGCCAAATGCCATGCCTGTATATACTCCACAAAGAATATCAACCATAGATGCCAATCCATAACCTTTATAAGACCCTGCTGGCATAACTGCTGATGCTTTATGGGGATCTAAAGTTTCTTTTCCATTCTCATCTGCAGCAACTCCATGATCTAATAATAAATCAGAACTTCTATTTAAAATTACTCGATTCCAAGGAACTATACTAGTGGCCATATCTAAACAATAAGGCTCATCCTCATCTCTCGGGGATGCAAAACAAATAGGATTAGTTCCAAAATAAGGTCGAGTTCCGTTATGAGATAGTATTAAAGCATCTGCATGGGTATATGCAAATGCAATATAACCTTTCCTTGCAGCTTTTAATGCCATACTAGCCATTGCTCCAGGATGACTAGAATTTGATACAGCAACGGACCCTATGCCTTGAGTTTCAGCTATCTCCATACATATATCAATTGCCTTCATTCCAGCAGCATGACCAAATGCATTATCTGCATCTAAATGAGCTATTGAAGGGAATTTTTTCTCAACCTTGAATTTTGGCTTAGGATTTTTACGACCACTTTTAGCTGAGTTTGCATAATGAAACAATAAGCGAACACCGTGAGAATCAACCCCTCTAAGAGAGGTTTCACATAAACCGACTGTTACAGCGTCTAGGGAATACGGATCTAAACCAGACCTCTCCAAAACAAGTTTAACAAATTCTACCAAATCTTCATATTTAATTTTTTGCAACATATTGACTAAGAAAACAATGTTTTCAATTCCTTTAAAAAATAAAATGTTTTTCGCCACTGCATTGGATATACTTTGTTTGAGAAATACCAGGCCAATAAAAAACTCAAAATAAAAGCTATAGTAGTTCCTAGTGCAGCACCTATTATGCCAAATCTTTTAATCAAAATATATTGACATACAAATCCAATTATTCCAGATGATAAAGTTGCTATTGAAACTAAATATGTATCTTTAGAGAAAAAAATAATTCTAACAACATAACGATACATGGCATATGCCACTTGGCCTATTAATAATATACCAATATAATTACCAGCAGAATTGAACTCTTTACCTATAAAAATTTGAATTAATTTTGGTGCTATCAAATACAAAACTAAAGCAGCTAGTGAAACAATAATAAAATATAATACAAAACCAACTATATATTTCTTTTCGCCACTTCTTGTTTTCTCCTTATAAATATTAAATATATATGGATTAATAGTTGAATCAATTGGAATCACGATAATCATTAATGCACTTGAAATTGCCACAGCAACCGAATATATGCCCACACTTGATAAGCCCGAAAAACTATTAAGAAGTAACTTATCTGATACTGAAATTAGCATCAAACCTAAAGAATGAGGAATAAGTGGAGCCCCATATTTAAAAACATTGTAAATATAGTTTTTATTAATTTTGAAAGAGAGCCCCTCTTCTCTATTCAAATAATACAACGAAATTATGCAAAATATAGTTTCCGCAATTACAATGCCATAAATTCGTCCCCTCCAATCTGGGAATACTGTTAAAACAAAAAGTACTGAAAAAAGAAAAGAAAATAAGGTGAAGAACACATTAAATAAAGAGAACTTCATTGCTTCCATTTGAATGTTCCAAAGCTTATGCTTATAAGCCTTCAAGGTAGTCAATATTACTACTAATGGCAAAAGATAAATGGCAATTTTTGGTAAATTTAAAATACCAAGTGAATACACAAAATAAATAGGTATTAATATCGTTACAAATAAAATGAGGTTCAACAACATAGCATTGAAAACATAACTTGAAAAATTAATACTATCCTTATCCATATAGGCTCGTATAACCGCACCAATTGCACCCATGGAAACAAATATATTTACTACTTGATAAATCGCATTAAAAGTCCCTACCACTCCATAATCAGATGGAGAAAGGACATTAGTAAGGATTGGAAGAAGAAGTAGAGGAACTGCATAGATAAATGCATTCCCAAAAAAATATGTACCTGCTGATTTAATTATATTTAACATTAATAATTATCTTTACTCTTGATGCAAAGTGTTAACCAATTCTTTAGTCTTGTTATTTTTATTTCCAACTTGCTAAGAATATTTAGTCAATAAGTCTTCAAGACTTTGCATAGAAAAAGAATTTGGTATCGGTTTATGAATTGCATTATCTTTTACGAGTTTTAGATTATCAAAATTACCAACAAGATCTCCAACCAAAGTATCCATGCTTGAATATATGTTACTTACAGAATATGATTTACTACTAAAGTAGCTTGACATCACTCCATAGTAATCATAGGCTAAAACTCTTTTATCAAGCTTTACAGTCTCGAAATAGGTAGTACTAGGCAAAGTTATCACTACATCTGAAATATGAATCAAATCAGAGACTCTTATAGAGGGTTCAGCTATAAGAATACGAGAATCAGCCACAAGATTATTGAAGTCCAATTTTACTAGCTTATCCATACTATTAAGTTTATCAATCTTCTTTGGTTTGAATATAAACATAACATCTGGTAGTTTTTTTACGGCTAAAGTAATCCCTTCTATGAAATTATTATAAATTTTAGAATCAAGACTTTCGTCCATGAATAAAACTACAGGGCCCTTATGGTTCATTTCATCAATAAAACTTTTAAAATATTTAGTGACAAGAGACTCCTTTCCCCTAAATGGTATTGGTATGGACAGAGGAATTTGAAACTCATACTTAAAAGGAGGAAGATTATATTCATACTCATTTGAGTAACACCTATACATAGATGGCACAATATATGTGAAATCTGGGAAGCAATACCCAACTGACCTATCATAATAGACTGACACTCCTTTGGTAGCAGTAACAGCAAATAACTTAGCAAACATTGGCTCCATGTAGTCAGATAACAACAAGAGTTTTGTATTATTTTTTATATAGTGATAATAGTAGACTCCCACCATTTTTTTACAATGTTTTTTGTAGTCAGCCAAGGCCAATTGAGATAACTCACTATTAGTTTTAGATTCCCTACAAAGGGTTGAATATACTTGTTCAGCGTACATTCTAGTTTTTATTAAATATATTGGAAGTAGAAATAGGTTAGGTAATTTGTTAGTTGAGACAATACTGTCATAATTTTCATGTGATTTATTCAATTTTTGTAAGCCTTCTTCACCAGAATAAAATAACTTATAATTCCTTGAAGGAAGTTTTAATCCTGAAGTGTCGTTTCTCAAAAATGATAAGAAGTTTCCAGCAATTGAAATACCTATAGAAGTGCTTTTATTAGTAATTTTACTAAAAGGTATATCTGACATAATGCTCCGAGATTTTAATCGATCAGGCAATTTTATCTGGACAGGAATTGTCTTAGAGTTATCATATTTAGAAAAAATTACTTTGTATATTAACTTAGAAGAAGTTTTGAGTCTCCTATCAAAAACCTCTAAAAAAGATTTATTTTTGTACAAAAATTTTGCATTAAAAGTTAAACTTTGTGACAGCGCTTCCTCAAAATATTTTGACCAAACTTCCTTATCAGAATAAATATATACATCATCGAATTTATCTAAATTTTTTGACATAAAATTCCACGTTAAAATTTTATGTATTTTTGAGTTTATGCAGTAATAAGCATATGATTCAAGGACCTTCAATAGATTATATTCAGATTTTTCATCCTTCTTATAATGAGAAATAACTTTATCTGAAAGATCATAGGCAAGCCTACTTACTTTCTCTGAAGTAAAGGGAGAGATATCAATTGGCTTATCATCATAAGTCATATATGAGTATTCCTGGACTCTAATCAAAGTAGTTTGACGTATTAATTTGAAAGCAATTTCTGCAAAGAACCCTACACCGTGAGTAGCAAATGTAATGTTAAATTTGTTAAATTTAACTAGTGTATTAATCAGTGTTATTATGTCTAAATAATTAACAGCTACAAGCAGTGATTTTTTATCAGAGGACAAGCGAAACATATTATTAAAAAATTTCACAAGAGATTTATCATAAAAACCTTAGCTTTTTTTTGAATTTATCATAGCTTTAGTATCTTTTATACTTTTCCCAATCTGACTCTGCAAGATAAACTTTCCCATAGGAAGATTTCTCACCCCAAATATTATCTTTCCACCAGAGTCCATCTTCAATCCACCAAACCCTAGGGTCTCTAAATTTATCTGCTATTACAAAAAATTCTTCTTTCGAATAACCAGTCATTTTAGAAAAATATTGAAATGATCTATTTGGGAAAACATGATCATATTGTTTAACAAGTTGAACTCCTTCATCCCTCGAGATATATCCAAGTCGAACATCTTTAGATGTATGGTCTGTAGCCCTGCCATAACCAAATTTAACAAACTTCATATAATCTTTAATGCCATTTTCATGAATATCATCAACATTAGAAAAATTTCGGTAAGTTCGTTCCTGGTCAAAACTAGAGCGCTTAAATCCTAAATCTTCAGCCAACTTAAGATGTTTATTAGCATCCCAATACAAATAATTTCCCATAAATATACCTCTAAGGCCAACTTTATCTATTTCCTCATCATTTGGAAATTCACACCAATTTAACTCATCCTTAGTTAAATCTTCTTTACCAATAAAATCTTCATGACTGAAGCCACGAAGCACATCCTCTTCTCTTTGTCTGCGAGTAAACTCAGGAAAGTCATTAAGGGAGAATTGTCCAGCCAAATCAGTAAAACCATGCTCTCCATAAACTAGCAATGGAATTTTATGAGAGACTCCAACTCTAAACGGAACCGTCCATGCTCCACAATGAAAATGCCAACTCATATCTCCAGTCATTTCAAAACCAACTCTATTCATTTTTACAATAGTTTTATATGAAGGTCTATATATGTAATGATCGATTCCAAGAGAATTACCTATGTTATAAAGATTCTGATCAGCTTCAGAAGTATAATTGTGAGTGTAATAACTAACAAGAAGAGGATTAAGTCCAAGTTGTTTTATATACCATGCTTGATAATGGCTATCTTTTCCTCCACTGACGGGAATAATGCAGTCGTACCCTGTTGTTTTTTTTGAGCTATATTCAAAAAGAAGATTTTTAAAAATTTCCTCTCTGGCTGGCCAATCAATCACATCCTTCTCTTCACTAGCTTTACAACCAGAACAAACTTTATCATCATCAATTTCAAGATTAACGGAGACAACTGGATAAGTACATTTTTTACAATATTGCATATTTTTCCTTTGAAATAAAATTAAGTAAACGTTTTAAACTTTATCCATTCTGAGAGGCATTCCTTTTTCATACAAATGCTTTTTCATTTTAATTAAACTCTGCTCAGTAAAGTGAAATATGTTTGCTGCAGCATAATCAAAACCATCAACTGAAGCATGTAATTTGTAAATATCATCAAATTGACCAACGCCTCCAAGAGCAATTACTGGAACCTTGCAATAAGGCTCTATAAATTTTAATAATTCTAAATCATATCCACACGAAAGGCCATCCCTATCAATTGAATGCAATAATAATTCTCCAGCACCAAAATCTTGCACCTTTTTTATCCATTCTTCAATACTAATTTCACTTTTCACTTTTCCTGATTCATAATATACATTCCAAGTATCATTTTCTTTTCTAACATCAACTCCACAAACAATACATTGAGAGCCAAATTGTTTTGCAATTTGGGAAATAAATTCTAGATTGTAATGAGCTGCAGTATTAATCATAATCTTGTCTGCACCAAGTTTTAGATAGTTTGCTACATCTTCAATTGATCGAATTCCACCTCCTACTGTTAGAGGAATTCTACAAACCTCAGCAACTGAGTTAACACACTCAGCAAATGTCTTCCTTCCTTTGCCTAATTCACTTTTGGATGAAGTTGAGCCTATTGTTTTAGGACTATCTTCAAGCAAATGGGATTCGTCAGAACTAATATTTATATACAAAATTTCATCAGCACCCCAATCTTCATATCTTTGAATCTGAGTTAAGTAGTTTCCAGTTGACTGGTATCGATTAAAGCTTTTACTCCTTACGATTATCCCATTTTTTAAAAGCACAACAGGAATTATTCTTTTCTTGAGCATAATTTATATATCAATAAAATTTTTAATTATCTTACAGCCAGGATTTTGGCTTTTTTCAGGATGAAATTGAACACCAAAAATGTTATCTTTCTCTACTGCAGCAGAGAATCCACCTCCATAATCACAATTAAATACAGTATCACTAGAATCAATTTCAAGCGCGTATGAATGAACGAAATAGAAATGCTCTTTGTTTGAAATAATGCTACTATCATCATCCTTTAAAATCAAGCTATCCTTTACTCTGGTAATAGTATTCCATCCAGTATGGGGAACCTTGTCTTTAGTATTATTTAATTCTTTTACCCATCCATTAATCCAACCAAAACCTTTTATTTGAGCTTCATCAGCTTCCTCACTTGCTTCACATAAGAATTGCATTCCAAGACATATTCCTAATATTGGTTTTTGTTTAATTAAAACTTCCTCACTAAGTATTTCATTTAAACCATGCTCCTTTAAAACACTCATTCCAGATGAAAATGAACCAACCCCAGGAAGAATTATATGGGTAGCAGAATGAATAGCTGACTTGTCACGGGTTATTTTTACTTGACATCCTTCACGAACTAACGCATTTCTTACAGATGATAAATTTCCATGGTCATAGTCTATAATTACAAACTTTTTTTTATTCATTTATTTTGCTTCCCAAATTAAATAAAAAAACTAAAATAAAATTCTTATCGTCATAAATGCTTCAGCTGCATTAAGTCCAACACTATGGCCTCTATGAATTGCTAGAGACCTGCAGTGATCTTTAGAGCGCGAATGAGGAGAATCTCTCATTTCAACACCATATACTTCAAGCGCTTTCATCTTTAGATCTAAATAACTGCTAATATCAACAAAAAAATTTGGAGTAAATTTATTATCATCAAAACCCCAATCAGTACTTGAAATAACTTCGAATGTATAGATTTCCTTAACTGATAATTCTGGAGTAGGTCTACATGCTGTCATTACTGCTTTGTGGGTTAACTGGTGGTCAATATTCATATCTCCTGAATGATGAGTAAAAACCACACTTGGCTTAACAGAATTAACTACACTTTCAATTTTATTAATAATTGATATCAATGGAACTGAATCCATAGTGTTATCAGGAAAATCCTCAAGGAAAATTTCATCAATTCCTAAAATTTCTCCAGATTTATTAAGTGCTTTTTTTCTTAGTTCTTTTGCTTCATTATTAGAATTTGTCCTAGAGCTAACTCCATCAGACATTACAAGAAGATTTACACTATATTCAAGAGATGAAAAATACGCAATAGTCCCTCCACAACCAAGAACCTCATCGTCAGGATGAGCTACTATTACTAATACACTTTTATTTTTCATCATCAAATTTTCTTACAAAATTAATAATTTTTTTGCTTAAAACTGAATCCCTTGAAACAATTAAACCATTGTTTTTTTCAAAACTTCCAGAAAGCTTGATTTTCTTTCCATCAAAATCCACTAATACTCCACCAACTTCTTTAATAATTAGCATTGCAGGAGCAATATCCCAATCACGAAAAGTTATATCTTTTACAAATAAATCAGCTGTTCCATCAGCTACTAAACATGATTTCAGCCCCAAAGAACCACACTCAATATATTTAGTAACATCAAAATTATCATATACATATTTTGCTACACGTTTTGGACTGGGGTAATTATCCACTAAATTTAATCTATCTAAAAATTTTAATTTCGGCAACTTCTTTCCATTTAGATATGCTCCTTCGTCCTTAATTGCAGTCCAAAATTTATCCATTACTGGAGAATAAACAGCACTATATAAAGTCTCATTATTTTCAATATAAGCTAGCTGAGTTACAAATCCATCATACCCATCATACCAACTTGCTGTTCCATCTATGGGATCTAACAGCCAGTATTTATCTGGACGAATATCATTAAAAAATTTATCCTCTTCAGATAATATAGTAATATCTGGATATAGCTTATTTAATGTCTTATATAAAAATTTATTTGCGTTATTGTCAGCTTGTGTTTTAAAAAGTTTTGAATCTAGAATATTTCTAAACTTATTATCTTCTCTCCATAATTTAATTTTATTTCCAATAATTATTATTTCAAATTCAAGCTTACTTATTAGACTCT
>Ga0209482_1002558_pt1 | contig 11177 bp, 11 predicted proteins | sample CoawatmetaG10DNA_FD_187512 | JGI IMG/M metagenome (GOLD analysis project Ga0209482, IMG submission 187512) | Marine microbial communities from the West Antarctic Peninsula - Coastal water metaG104-DNA (SPAdes) (version 2) | ecosystem: Environmental > Aquatic > Marine > Coastal ...
ATCTATCCTTGATATTTATAGCTATCTCTTTGGTTGTAATGGTGCTGCTGATAGTTAAGATTATTTAGGACGTTTCTATAAATCCTGATCGGATTTACTTTAACACAAATACTGATAGGCTTTCATTTGACCTTTTTATAATCCAGATAGGGTTCTATTATGAAACAACTAACCACCATTTTTTTGATGGGAATTAATGATGTCATATCTAAAAAAAATAAATGATACAGTAAATACAACATTGTTAATTTTGAATGCTATGTTTCTGTTCGTGTCTACAATGTGCAACGCCCAAGATGTAATTGAGTATTCTCTTCTCATTGAGGAAGATGGAGATAGTTTCATGCACATAACTCAGTTAGACGATGGAACTATATCTGGAAATATTATTGTTTTGGGTAGTTATGATCAGGGACCGGTTCTAAGGGGTGGTGTTTATTTAGGGAAAAGTTTCGAAGAAACCTTTAATCATTCGCAATCAACAAGCATATTTATACAACCTGAAAATGAAGGAATGCACAACACTGGGCTTGGGGCATATGTTTACAAAAGGTCATATATGAAACATCGTTATGAAATTTTTAATGTCGATTTTAAATTTTCTGAGTCTAAATTTGGTGACCAAACGTTACAATTCAATTCAAGACAAGCGATGTCTGTTATTAATTCATTTATTGAAAAAAACCAGAAATTTACCTTTGCAGGAAAAACTAGATTTGGAGCTTGGTATGCTGGAACATTTTCTCCAGTAAACGGAGTTAACGACCTCCTTACCTTGGCAAAAAAAAATCTGGATAGTTTTTGCTTCCTGCTAGACTTACCGATTGCAAAAAATACAAGAAACAAACAGTTGCAAATATCAAACCTATCTGAACTGAGTAAAGATAACGGAGTTGAATGTGATAGTTTCAATAATGTCGGGTCTAACAAAAACACTACTCCAAAACTAAATGCAAAAGTAGAAAAATCTAACCTTTCACTCTTAAAGACCGTCTATACTATGCTCCCAGAAGAGGAACGCAAAAAAGTTCAATCAAGCCTTAAAGACTTAGGTCTCTACAAGTTCTCAGTTGATGGTTTTTATGGTAAAGGAACTGCAAGTGCACTCACTGAGTATAATAAGAAAAACCTAAATAATGCAGATCTTACTAAATCAGAGAATGTAGTTAAACTCATCACGACCGTATCGAAGTTAAACTCTTCATCCGTAGGAGTACTTCCTAATTGTGTGGGTTCTTACAGTGCTACTGCATGGGATAATTGTGTCAGCACGTATGTTTGGGAAGATGGAAATAAATATGTAGGTGAGTGGCAGAACGATAAACCGCACGGTCAGGGGACCATTATCTATGCCAGTGGCGAAAAGTACATAGGACAATTTTTGAATGGTGACGTGCACGGTCAGGGGACCCGTACTTTTGGACTTAACTCGGAATGGACAGGAGATAAGTATGTTGGAGAACACAAAAATAACTTAATGCACGGTCAGGGTACCTATACCTATGCCAGTGGCGAAAAGTACATAGGACAATTTTTGAATGATAAGAGACACGGTCAGGGTATTCATACCTATGTCAATGGAATTAAATATGTAGGTGACCACAAGGATGATAAGATGCACGGTCAGGGAACTACTATCTGGGCAGATGGATCAAAATGGGTTGGTACCTTTGAGAATGACAAACTAAACGGATACGCTATTACCTATTACGCAGATGGAAATATTAATCAGGAAGGTATCTTTAAGGATAATGAGTTTTTGTATACCCAAAAGGAGAGTAAGATAGATAAGCACAAAGACTTTTGTGAGGAGATTGGATACACTCCTAAGACAGAGAAGTTTGCTGACTGTGTTCTCGAGTTGATGAGGAAAGATTAACTCCCTTAAAACAGTTGGGAAATTAAGGTAATCATCTCATAGTGCTCCTAACTAAGGGAGTCGTTAATTAGCAAAATAGGACAAGATAAAAAATAATGGGATGCACATAACTATGCACACTCCAAAAGTAATATCTTTTCTACGTTTCTTCCGTGCTAGTTCCTCATACGAAGTTTTACCTTCTTCAATTAATACTCTTTCTTTGTTTTCTTCTTGAGCTTGTGCCTTGCCACTCCAATTAACGGATTTTTCAATAGCCAAAATTCCTATCAAAATGCCTATGACAATTACCCACATCATCTTATAATACTTCCTGTCATTTAATCTTTGTCACTAGATATCTCACCTAAAGTATCTGACTTAGCAATCATAGTACTCCAATTATTCTTCCATAATCTCTGACGGTTTACCCAGATTTTAAACTCACCAGTTTTGTCAATATAATCTAGGAAATCTTTAGGAGAGGCGTACCCTCCATAATCTATAATACTTTCAACAGGTTTGCCGTGCATTGGAGGATCACCTTTAATCTGAATGTATTTTTTAAACCTCTCATAATATGCTTGTTCCATTTGACTGAGCAGTTCCCCAGATTCTACAACATCCCAATTAGCAATAAGACTGTCGTGTACACTAAGTACAGGTATGCTTTTCTCAGCCATACGAACCATTACTTTAATAATTAGGTTGCTGTCTTCTAGTTGGATTACGTTGCCAATGCCCCTGCCAAACTGATCAGCTATATCAGGATGTGCTTTAATTATTAGCTTACGTAAGTCTCTCCAAGAGGCGTGAATTTCACCTACAGTTTCTATCTTTTCCCAACCTAACTCTTCATTGGCTTTGCTAAGTAATTCTCTTAATTCTTTATTCTTTGGGCAGTACCTAGCTAGACTTGTATTAGCCATAATCAGAGCATTTAAACCCTTCTTAACTAAGTCACGATGCTTGCCATCCTTAAAGACCCTGCTGTACGGATCTTCGTTACCAATGTCCTTGTTACATAACTTATAGAAGATGTTTGGCCCTAGTGCAGAGTAGTCAAGCTCGTCTGTATTACGTCCATCAATCGTTATTCGTTTACGATAGGGGATAAACTCAGGGTTCTCTGGTGGTACTTTGTTGGGAATAGTTTGCCACCAACCACCATACAACCGTCCCGTATTATCATAGCTACCATTAGAGAAAATACGGGTAAGTGTTCGTTTACTAAAGTCTACGTGTTCATTTGTAAGTCTCTTACCTAGTGCATCCCACTCACTATCCTTTAGCAGTAGGTCTGGCCAACTTTCAAATAAGCATTTGTTAATTGCTTCCATCTCAAGAGAGTATCTTAGACCAATCACATCTTGAGGAGCTTCTATTACCTTTTTATCGTTTCTAAACTCAATCAGATTAAGAGTAGGGTTAGGAAAAAGATGAATGGAAGGTATCTGAATCTCACCTGCATCATTCAATGCAAGTAATAATTCTTCTAATTCTTCAGACGGTTTATGTAATCTTCGTCTGTTCTTACTTTTGTCTACGAAATCAAAGTTGTGTTCTTCAGTAATAATTACATATCCTAAATTAATCAGAACTTCTGTTACCCTTTCAACTTCACGATAGTTTGTAGTCTCATCTGTAGGAGTTATATTTTTATATTCTAACGATGAATAGTAAGGACGATGTAAACTCCAACTGCTATCTCTACGTGGGATTGTATACAAATCATTCCATAGTGTACGTAGGATAAGGTGTACTGCATTTCTAAGGTTGATTGCTTCACTGTAAGTTCTTTTTCTACGTGCCTTATCAGTCTTAGTAACTTCATTGGTTACAACTACTTCAGTAAATTTACTTACTAATAAATAGAATGGGTCTGACATTAAGGTAATACAATCTCAGTAATTTAAACTGAGATATGTTAAACATTAAAGTTGTTACATCTAAAGAATAAATCCCCCCAAGGGATTTTTAAACATATAAGTGACACCTAAGTACAATAGCTAAACTACTAGCTAACTTCCCTCTTGGGGAGGGAAGATCCTACTAACTCTTATGTATTTTAACGTTATGTATAACAAACCTTCCTCTTTAGGGAGGAAGGTAATGTATAACTTAATGTATAACATAGGCTGCTAAGGAATTTGTACTTAAACAAATTAGTTACACTATAATGGTATCACTTAATTTAAGTAGCTAATACAGTTAAACGTCCGACGCAGCGCGTTGGACGTTACTCAGTAGCATAAGGAATAGTTATGTACCGTATACCTAATATAACTGATCCGTGATTGTGGCTACTCTCACTTAAATGTTGCAGCCCAACCCCGATCTGCGAAGCAAGCGATAGCCGCATTTTACTTAGTTCTTAACACAGACATTATAAGTTCTATCGCAAGTAAAGCTTACAGGGCAGTCAGTAATATATTGGCAGGATTTGTTTGTTGTTCCCATATAAATACTGTCAGTCGATTTGTTTGGATAAGTTTTGATACCGTACTCGTTTACACTAGTCATACAAATCCCGCTGCTTGCATAAGGCTTCTTCACGCATAGTTTGCCAATACCACAGGAGTAGTCTGAACTGCAGCTTTTAGCTGAGGAGTTACTACTGGTCGCTGTGCCTTGGTTTGAGCGTCTATTCTTCGCTTTATCTGATCCATTCATCCCGTCCACAAAGCTTCCCATACAAGCCCCCGAATTGTCTGCGGCTAACGAACACAATACTCCTCCTATAACTAAACCTAAGAGGTTGCCTCCCCCAGATTTACGTGAACTTGAGGAACTACTACTGTTGCTTGAGCTAGAAGAAGTATTATTGGAGCTGCTACTCGCTCCACTTTGACTGGAAGTAGTACTATTAGAGAGCGATTCATCGAGTATTGCGAAGCCAAAAGATGAATGTAAAGGTATAGAGGTCATTATATTATGAATGGCCCTTTCTGCTTCAATGAAAGGGTGTACCTTTTTCTTAAGAATATATTGAACTACTGCTTTTTCAGTATTTATCCCCCATAATCCATCAATATTACCGTTGTAATAGCCAAATGCTGCTAAAGCATGTTGGACTTGTTTGCGATACAGAATATCATTATTATTGAATGCGGGTTTTAAAATATCTACACTTAATGCCGAAAGATAAAGTTTACAGCCACGATTTTTAGACAATCCTACAAACTTCTCACGGGACGGTCTTGTATCAAGTATACCCTCATGACAAATATATTGCTGAAAATCCAGTCTTAGATCAACACTAGGGTCTGGGCCTGAATACTGCCCAAAATACCAAGAGCCAACAAGGGGCTTCAAGCTCGAATCTGCAAAAGTTTTTATACCCCAACCATCTTGTATTGGTGGTTTAGGGTTATTGGGTCCATCCTGCTCATATAAAAACTCGCCATTATAAATATCCCCATTGGCTTCTTTCATGACTCCAACTCCACCAGGCTTCCCATAAAAGAACTCCCCCGTATATGATGCTTTACCAATAGTCTTAGTTCCAAAACAGAGATGTCGTCCCCAATGTATAAGTGGCGCAGTATCTGTGCAGGCTGGTAAAATAGATTTGTATGATTGAAGAGCGTCTGGGATACTTACATTAACAAGATCTTCGACACTTATCCCACCAGGCCTCGCAAGCCCTCTACAACCACGATCTATCTCTCCTTTAGAATTAATACAGCCTGCCTGTGCTGATGAAGTAAAACCAAATAGTACAAAAATTATAATGGCGAGGCGTTTCATACATACACCCTGCCGTATCTTCACATTTGTAGCAACAAAAAACCCCAAGTGTGTAATTGTACGAATACATACATCTGGTTTAAATAATATGGCTGCCGCTCTGGGGTGTACAAATCCATACCTCTCAGAGTCCATATAAGAGTCATACAGCACGGTTAAGCATCCTGCTTAAAGGAGGTTATGACAGTAGTGCAGCTGGACTCAGTGAGTCTCTGTGAGGCTCTGCGTGATTGTGGCTACTCTCACTTAAATGTTGCCGCCCAACCCCTATCTGCGAAGCAAGCGATAGCTGCATTTTCCTAAACGTTCTTTAATACAAACTGTATCTTTAGTTTAATACCACCGATCAGGTTTTTTAATATAGTAATATCTGACAATAAAAAGATACAATACGTAAGGTCCTATTATATTAGCGTAGCGTTCCCAGCTCCCGAGAAACACCTGATGTAATACAGCGTTTCGAATGAATTCCCAATCCGCATTCGGAAGTTCTAACATGGCATCGGTCGAAGATATAATGTAAGCGAGATTAAATTCCGCTCCTATTCCTAATAAAGCACCAATATAAAAGTAAATCATTACTTTTTTCATATTTAAATTATTAAAGAAATTGTAAACTAAGATTACTATGCCTGAACTGAAAAACGCTGGGAGGAGCATGTAAAAAAATGGGTCGAGGTCGTCTATGAAGTCGTCTATGACTATGAAGGATGTCAATTTATTAAAAAGGTTTACTAAAAAATGAGCTAGCACCCAAGCGATTATATACATAAAGACTCGAGGGTTGTTAACATCATCTGAGTTATTACCTAAGCTTGATTTAGAGATTAGCCATTTTAAAGATCGAAATAAAACTACAAAAGCAATAGTACATACAAACGGCACTAAGAGTAGCACAAGTCCGTACTGAACAAACATTTGTGCTATGCCTAGGTTATTAAAATTTAAATTAATTATATCGTTCGAATGGCCGTAAACCAATAGGCTCACCCCTAAAATCAACCCTATGGCTGTTTCGAAAAGAGTGGGTCCGAGTTCTGCTTCAACACTTTGATCTTCATAAGCTTCAACATCTTGATCCTCATGACCCTCATCATCCTCATTATCTTTATTATAATCTGTCATTATTAAATTCCTAGATCGACTTCTATTCTGAACACCCAGTTAAATTATAGACGGTTTCACCTAAAGGTTGGCTTCCATTAGTATAATAACCCGTATGATATTCTCGATTTGTTAAGGTATCAATTTTAGCATTAGCATTGGGAACAAAGTTGCCTTCTAACCATAACATATCATTGGGCCACTCTTCAGCAAACTTTTTCTGGGTAAATGAAACTTCGCCGCAGCATGGAAGACTCTTCTCAAAGAATGACCATAGATATGTGATTTCGCCATCGAGCATACCCTTTAGAAAAGTATCCTTGCTTCTATTACACTGGACATCCGAAGTATTCATTTGTTCAAAAGTTGGTGATGGAAGCTGAAGATATCCGACTGTTGGTACACGGTAAGAATGATCATCGTTCTTATTGTGACAGTACATCGCCCTATTGATTGCAATATCAGTAACCGCAAAAGTCTTGCTACCATCTTCCGATTTATAAATAGCTCTATTCGCAGGGCAATTCTCAGCGGAAACTAACGTTGAGCATAAAGATGCGGTTACAAATAGGAAGATAAACTTATTCATCATCATACGAACCATGACCATCAAATGATACGATTGTGCTTCTGTCGCAAACGAACTGTTTCATTCCGTTACTTATACTGTCTAGGACACCATATCGATCACAACTTACTGGCATATTAATTTCTCCCCGTTGAGTAGAAATCATTGAGCAGAGTAAATTACCCCACCTGGCGGCATAACCGCATTTTATTTCATCTTCTTTCCCATCTAAATCCATATCTGCATAAATGGATATGGTTTCCTGCAAATTATTTTTCTTCTCTACAAGTAATCTTAAAGTCTCCGAATAAAGCTCTATTTTAGATGGAATTAGCGCAGAGTTTTTTAGTGTAGAAAGTTGGATGATACGGCCATTTTCGAATTTAAAGAGTGACTGGGTCTGTGAAATCGAAGTGTTATCTACGCCATCATAATTAGGTTTAAAAATAAGTATGTTAACACCATTTATTTTTGTTAAACTTGGTGGTTCTTCACCGTACATCTCCCGCTTATTTTCAATAGTAAAAAAGTTACCGCCTCGATGTGATGCAATATACCAAACGGGAGGACAGCAATTCCCATAATCCACTGCGCTAATGATAGCTTCTAATTCCCCGTCTCCATCTAAGTCTAATACCTTATAAATCTTTTTTAATGGAAAATACTTCCATTCTTGATCGATGCTGGGATCTGGCTCTATAAGATATTTTTGATCACCAACTTCAGCCATAAACTTATGGTCGTGTTCTTCCTCATTTATAAAATACCTAACATCGGAAGATGCCACGCCACAAAGTAAAAAACTTATAAGAAAAGATATTTTTAATATTAGTTTAATATGTTTTACTCTTCTAATTTAATTCAATCTTTTACTACTACACCATATTTCCAGGTTATAGTTTTATCTAGCAAACCATCATCTTTAAAGTATTCCCACAGCCCATCTCTTCTTCCATTTTGGTAGACCCCTGTTAGGCGTAATTTACCATTCTCGTGATACTCTTCGCATAAACCAAATTCGTTACCACCTTTATAGGACACCTTCTTTTCTAGCTGTCCGTTCTTATGATATTTCTCAAACAAGCCGTCTCGTTTTCCATCAGTATAATGTTCTTTGGTAGATAACTGCCCACTATCATAATAATATTCGAACAAACCCTCTCCTTTGCCAAATTTATAAAACCCCTTCCACGCTAATTGCCCATTATCGTAGTAATGCTCCCATTGATCATGGTATCGGCCATGAACAAACAGCCCTTTATAAAATAACTTTCCATTTTCATGGTAATGCTCCCACAGACCATCTCTTTCTCCGTATCTTAAAAGACCTTTTATGGCTAATTGACCATTGGGATGATTTTCTACCCACTCCAAAGTTTCATAGTCGTAGATGTGTGGACCAGTAAATATGTTAAAGTTCTCATTATCAGAAGTTTCCTCAGACCACCCAATGTTAGTGGATAAGGGACTCATAATTAAAAAGAGTATTAAGCTGGCTCTGATCATACCTAACACCCTGCCGTATCTTTATATTTGTAGCAACAAAAAACCCCATGTGTGTACTTGTAAGTATATACTAACGCATGGCATGCCAGTGGCCCTCGCCCACCCGTCTTAGCACAATGTCATAGTACTCCCGAACCGCAGGGATTGTTTAACTTTAGGGGGAGATATTATCGGTGGGTAATATATTGTGCGGGAAATCTGAGGGATCTTTATGTTTACTATTACTGCTGCCGTTTGTTAATAGAACCTCATTCACGTGTCATTCATTGGTATTTATTTTTGATTTCTTTACAAACTATTTTGGATACTTTTCCAAATCTACAAAGTTGATTAGCCTTTATAATATTTTCTTCTGATACGCTTCCTTCAGGAACGTCAGTTAACCCCAGTACTCTTAAGAACTCTTCATTTTTAGAGTTATAGTACGGCAAAAATGAATAAGTACGAAAGCTCTCTGTAATTCTATGGGTACTGATATGGCCAGTAGAATAACTAGTGGGGTACATAATGGCGTAATTTACTATAGGCATAACCAAAAGATGAAAAGAAATTCCAAGTATTGCTGAAACATACATCAGATGTACTTTAAAAGCAGTAAAAGTAGCTATTCTTCCCTCATATTTTTTGTCTCCATTTTCTATTCCTACTCTATTGGGAAAGTAAAATGTCTTTCCAAAGCTCTCTAATATTGTGAATAATACAACAGGCCAAATTAACCAGCCGAGTAATATGTTTCCCGCCCAAGCAGCAAGGGACCAAGTCATACCAACAAACCAAAAAGGGATAAAAACAAAACCAATATTAGGTAACCAGCGAAGTATACCTATCAAAGATAAAATTATACCCACTATAACAATTAATATGGCAAAAAAAGCCCATGGTTTAATAGCATCAAAAGACAGCATGTCATCATACAAATAGACACAAAAAAGTTTTAAACGTTTCATAATATATAATTGGCAGATCTTACCATAAAAGCAAGTTGAGAACTAAAAAGTACCACTAATGGACCACGTCGGTTGCACCGACACTTTTCACCCCTCAAGAGAACGATAAACAGAACTACGCCCAATGTTTAGCTGCTTAGCAATAGCACTAACACCTAACCCAGACTGATGTAATTCTTTTACCGCAGCGGCATCTACAGATGCTTTTCTACCTGCATACTTACCTGCCTTTTCTTTGGCTTTAACAATTCTGGTAATATCAAAGACTAAAATATCAAACATAAACGTGTGTATACTTAATTAGTAATAACTTGGAAATGTCTAAACAGGTTAAGGAATTTTGCGCCAAAGAGTGATACATAAAAAGAAAGAATTAAACATAATTAGCTAGGCATTTAGGTGTTTAATATTTTTTATTGTTTCTACATTTTTATGTTTTTATTCTTTTTTGTTTTCTTTCATTTTATGTTTCTACTTTTGTGTTTCTATAATGGGTACACTTTTTATAGTTCCCTACTTAGAATGTGTTTCATTATGATCTGCATTACCTAATTTTCTAACGGTCTTTTATAGTTACGTCTTAATAAATCAAACTATTTCTTCCAATACCAATCAGGAATAAAACTTGGAAGAACGGTGTTAAACAATAAGGATGGAAAGTTACCCTATACTTTTAAACACCTGATAATAGGATGCTTTTTAAACTTATAATATTTTAACATTTAAATGTTAATAAACTTTTATTAGGTTCTCCCATTTGTATTAACACAAATTAGTTACTCTCCTTATATCCCTTTCTTACATTTTGTTTCTAGTAATTGTAGAGCCGCTGTTGACCCTTTAAGTGAGAATGTGACTACTTGGTCTATCTCTGCGTATGTATCAAACTCAACATGCATTATGTGGCCTTTTTCAATTTCTTCTCTTAGGGGCTTTCTCCCCCATGTCTTCTGGTAAGAAGTGCCATCGCTCCCTTGCCAGATGTTACCTCTATAGTCTCTGGGTTTATCCATCATGTCAGTTCTGGTTGAAAAGTCACCATTGTTTAATATGTTTAGACCACCAAAGTAAGCACCAGAACAACTATACCCTAAGAAGGGTTTATTTCCGTATTTGCTCTGATCAGATACACCGTATGTGTATATGTAGCTAGTTGAAGTGTTGTTAATCTTATCAAACTCTGTAACTAGTTTGTAGTCACCAATCTTCACCACTGTTTCCGCCTCAGCCTTACTAATGATAAAGATTGAGGGTAATACTCCTATCAAGAACACTAGCATCAGAGATAGGAGTACGGGTTTAATGTGTTTCATCATGAATGAAAGCCTATCAGTATTTGTGTTAAAGTAAATCCGATCAGGATTTATAGAAACGTCCTAAATAATCTTAACTATCAGCAGCACCATTACAACCAAAGAGATAGCTATAAATATCAAGGATAGAT
>Ga0209482_1002562_pt1 | contig 11170 bp, 9 predicted proteins | sample CoawatmetaG10DNA_FD_187512 | JGI IMG/M metagenome (GOLD analysis project Ga0209482, IMG submission 187512) | Marine microbial communities from the West Antarctic Peninsula - Coastal water metaG104-DNA (SPAdes) (version 2) | ecosystem: Environmental > Aquatic > Marine > Coastal ...
ACAATTGTGGGAGTTACGGTCATCCCTCTTTCCCTGAACAACTACCTCACCCTTCCTATAAGCCTTCATTAAAGCAGCTTTTTGAATATCTTTCTAGTAGAAATCTACCTTGGCCTAACCTGAATATCGAGACAAAATCTAAGCGGTCTACGGATAATACATTCCATCCTTCCCCACATAAATTCGCAAGTATTTTAGCGACTGAACTTTTGCAGGCAAACGAAACCTATCCAGAAGCAGATCTTTTGAATAAAGTCACCGTGCAGAGCTTTGATACTAGAACGCTGCGTGAGTTCCTGAAAATGCACATTGGAGTAAAACTGTGTTTACTAGCGGAGCACGATGGGGATGCTGAGGCACAGATGGATAAAATGGGGTTTCCGGTAGATATTTATAGTCCTGAGCACCGTCTCGTGACGAGAGAACTCCTGAATTGGTGTCATTTCAGAGGAATCCGAGTCATTCCATGGACCGTGAACGATCTTGCTAGAATGCAAGAGCTGATTGACATGGGGGTGGATGGATTAATATCTGATTACCCTAACAAGTTTAGCCTACTCGTTTATTAATCTAAATTATTTAGCACGCTGAACACGTGAAATACCCGCTCTAGAACCCGCGTGAGATGGATTGTAACTCAGTGCCTGGCGATAATCAGATTCTGCCTTAGGCATGTCTCCTAGTAGTTCAAAACAGTATCCACGTCCATATAGCGCACGGTGATTAATTGGCTGAATCTCTAAGGCCTGATTAAAATAGTATCGCGCATCACCAGGAAGCTCCAACTGTAAGTGAATAAAACCTAGGTTAAACATAGATTCTATATCTGTTGGGTCTAGTTGCGTACATTTCGTAAAATCCTCTAGGGCACCATTCCAATCTTCATTGCCCAAATAATACATGCCTCTGTTGTATAAGCTCATTCTATTCAATGGATTCAATTCAATCAATCGATTGAAATATCCAATGGCTAAGGGGCTGTTAATAGCACTATATAAAACGCCACACATGTCCAACGCCTCAGTATAATCCGGAGCTATGTCTATCGCCTTCTGAAACCATGAGATTGCCATAAGCGTATCACCTAGCGCATCCCGCATTAAAAGTCCTTTCAAAAAATGTGCTTCAGGGTTTTTGGGATCTATTTCTAGTACGCGATCTACGAGCACCGCACTTTTTTCAAACTCTGTGACTACATGGTAGAGCTGCGCCATTTTGAGTCGGCAAGGGACATAACTTGGATCTAGCGCCATACACTTCGTCCACGCGTCTCTACTCTGCCTAGTCTGGTTTGTTGCAAAGCCTAAATCACCAAACAGCTCAAGAGCAACTATACGCGAACTGTCCATAGCAAGTATGGCGGAAACATCTGCTTGAGCATACTTGAGATTCTGTTGTCTCAAATAAATCCGAGCACGCGACTCTAGCACATCAAGGTTATTAGGATTTTCTCTGATCAAACCATTTAAACTGTCTAATTCACTTTGAATTTTCGAAGTTGATACTTGAGTTTGCTCAGAACTTTGATCTTCATGGACAGGAGAAGGGGATTCCGACGTCTGACAAGAAGCTAGGGCTAGGGCAATAATGAACGTAAATACTTGAGCTTGTTTCATATGTCAAAAATGGGGTAAAAAAAAAGCCCCGCCAAGTGGCGGGGCTTTGAATAACTCGAAAGAGTTTTTATTAGAAGTTGTAACGTACTGAAGCGTTCCAAGTACGTCCGAAACCGAACCATACAGAGTTGGCTGTGTTAATTCCATTCCAAGTAGCATCACCATCTTCGGCGTGAATACTTGTATTAGATTCTGCAATATAAGTAGTGTTTAACAAGTTGTTAATGTTAACACGTACGGTCCACTTATTCAAGCGAGTTGTAGCACCAAGATCTAGCAAGCCATAAGAAGGAAGCTTTACAGCACCTCTGTTTTCCGGAGCATAGAACTCATCATCAACAATAGAGAAATCAGCATAAAGACCGTCTACTAAGCGAAGGCCTAGATCAATGCTTGTTGTCTTAGCTACTTTATAATCCGCACTAAAGTATGCTGTAGTCTGAGCAGCATCACCCACTTTAGCACCTTTAAGATAGAGTGTACCCTCACCTATTAGCGCTTGATTATCATCGAACAACTCTGCAGTGAAATCTTTAGTATATCTCCAGTCTCCTAAAGACGTCATGGCTTTTAATCTCAATTTATCCGTAGCCATATAGTCCGCTTCAAACTCGATACCATTGTGCTGTACGTCAATGTTTTTAAACTGAGCAGTACCGTCAACACCGTTAGCATTACTTAGAGAAACCGTTTGGAAACGATTACCCCATGAAGTAGAATATGCATTTACGTTAATACGTAGGTTGTTAGACGTATATCCGTAACCGAATTCAACAGATCTGATTTCCTCGTTCTCTATTTCCGTATTGACGTCATTTGCATAACTAGGGAATACTGCACCAAACTGAGCTTGACGAGAAATGAAACCTGCATTCATAAAGAAGTTCGACTTCTCCGTAGCATTGTAGTTTGCGCCACCTTTTAAGTAACCACCTAGTAGATTAGCAGTTTCAGAGATAGGATTCGAAGGCTGGTCAAAGTAATCTTCACGCTGGAAAGACTGGTTAGACAAACCCGCCTGAAGTACCACGTTATAAAGATTGTCAGAATTATATTCAACTAAACCGTTAAGTCCAGCCCAACCAACATTACCAACATTATAATAATCAATCTTAGGACCATTCAAACCTGTATTACCGAATGGACTAGCCTCAACCGTGGTATTGATAATTTGACCATTTGAGTTTTTATTACCCGTAGAATAATATCCATCCAGACCCATTAAATTATTCATCGTGCGGTAATGGAAACCCTTATAGCTTCTCAAATCAACACCTATAGAAGTTCTGAAATCACCGAACTGTCCTTCTAGGTTTGAAATAGCTCCAACCCAGTTATGAGAATTCATAGAAGCACGACGTACCAAAACAGCTCTGTTAACATTGCTGTCACGGAAACCATTTGATCCTATCATTTGACCAGCAAATCCTGAAACATCACCAGTATAGCCATCTGTTGTAGCTTGATTTGCAGCAACAATTGCATCGAAATCTATAGTACCGTCTGCATTTCTAGAACCTTTACCATCTTCAAGGTAGTGCTCCGTCAAATCCTTTCTAAAAGGAAGGATATCTAGGTCGCTGCTGTAGTAGTTCTTACCACGAGGCCCGGTACCACCTCCACGTCCAGCGGAACCGTAGAAAGAAGAAACTAGTTTAAGATTATCTGAAATTTCCCAATCCCAGTTGACTGTTGCCAGTGGCTTGTTGTAGAAATTTCTACGCATAGAGTACTCTTCGATATTGCCTTCAGCATTAGTTCTGGTTCCACCATTACTATTCCATCTACGGTTGATTGTACCGCCGTCGCCTTTATAGCCATTGTCTCCTGAGAAATTTTCATAATCACGTATAGATACCCAAACATCTCTTTGGTGGTGCCATTGACCTGCACCTAAAAAAGTAAAGTTTAAGCTATGATTAGAACCTTCTGGAGCATAACCTACGGCAGCGAAATAGTTATAACCTTCACCTTGCGTATTATTGATATAACCATTACCCATCCATCTACTTAATAGAAAAGATGAAGCCCAACCCTTGTCATTCTTACCTGTATTGTATACCGCAGAAGTTTTGAAGTAACCATCGTTACCTGCACTCTGAGTTAGCGCACCGCCTTCTTTCTTGTCAGCTGCTCTTGTGAAGATACTTACCGTACCACCTACAGAAGGTACCGCTAACTTAGAAGCACCAAGGCCTCTTTGAATCTGGATACCAGAAGCTACATCAGTTAAACCTTGCCAGTTTGACCAATACAATCTTCCGTTCTCCATGTCATTTACAGGCTGGCCATTAATCAAGAACGAAGTGTTCGTTTGATCAAAACCTCTTAAAGAGATCCTAGAATCACCATAACCTCCACCTTGCTTGGTAGCGTAAACACCTGGAGTGGTGTTCATGATTTCAGGAAATTCTTGATTTCCTACTTTCAACGAAATCTCTGAAGGAGATATCGTAGATACGGCTACCGGCGTTTGACGCGCAACAGCAATATCAATTACAGCTGAAGTCACAACAATTTCGTCCAACATGTTGAACACCGAATCTGCTGCTGACTCCTGAGCGTTTACGGATGTTACCGCAAAAAACGCACTAAGAATGAGTAAAGCTTTTTTCATTTTAGATATACTTTAGGTTAAATACAGTGTGAATTTACACGTATTGAACTAAAAGTACCCTCTTTTTAAGATTGAGCATATACCGATTTCTTAACAGAATATTAACAAAAAGGCGCTGAATAACAGCGCCTTAAGTTTATTGTCAAAAAATGTAATAAGAGGCTTATTCTGCTGCGTCTATAACCGCTCTTATTTTCAATTCTACTTCTTCTGCTAATTCAGGATTATCAATAAAGAGTTGTTTCACTGTATCACGACCTTGACCTAGCCTCGTTTCACCGTAACTGAACCACGAGCCGCTTTTGGTTAAAATGTCATGTTCCACTCCTAGGTCTATAAGTTCACCTGCCTTAGAAATGCCAAGTCCATACATAATATCAAACTCTGCCGTACGGAACGGAGGAGCTACTTTGTTCTTTACAACTTTCACCCTAGTTCTATTACCCATGACCCTATCACCGTCCTTAATCTGGGTGGAGCGTCGGATATCAACACGAACGGAAGCGTAAAATTTTAAAGCATTTCCCCCGGTAGTGGTTTCCGGATTGCCAAACATCACACCGATTTTCTCACGAAGCTGGTTGATAAATATCACGCAACAATTGGTTTTAGAAATGGTCCCCGTAAGCTTACGAAGCGCTTGAGACATTAACCTCGCCTGCAAACCCATTCTTGAGTCACCCATCTCACCTTCAATTTCCGCTTTTGGAGTAAGAGCAGCCACAGAATCTATAATAAGTATATCAACAGCTCCTGAACGAACCAAGTTGTCCGCAATCTCTAGCGCCTGTTCACCGTTATCAGGTTGCGATATGATAAGATCATCTGTATTAATTCCAAGCTTCTCAGCGTAGCCCCTATCAAAAGCATGTTCCGCATCTATGAATGCTGCTATACCTCCTTTACGTTGACATTCTGCAATAGCATGCAAGGTCAAGGTGGTTTTTCCCGAACTCTCCGGCCCGTAGATCTCAATAACACGGCCAGTGGGATAGCCACCTACACCTAAGGCAACGTCTAAAGTCAATGATCCTGTAGGAATAGAATCTACTTCAACTACCGGGGCATCGCCCATTTTCATCACTGTTCCCTTGCCGTAGGCTTTGTCCATACGGTCCATAGTGAGTTTGAGTGCCTTTAATTTGGCGTCTTTGTCTGCGCTCATAATCTTAGAATGCTAATAATATTAGATTTATACAAATGTAGAACTTTGATTGAAATAGCAAAGCCCTTTCTAATAATTTACACAAAAAATTGAATTTTAATACAACGACAAGATCTGTTCCGTTGCTTCTTTGGTCTTAACTTTTTCCAAAACCTGCTCAATTTTACCTAACTCGTCTATGACGTAAGTATGGCGAAAAATACCATCGTATTGCTTGCCCATAAACTTCTTGTTACCCCAAGCTTCGAAGGCAGTTATAATCATCTTTTCTTCATCTGCGATTAAACTGAAATTCAATTTTTGTTTTGCGGAAAAGTTCAACTGACGCTTTACTGAGTCTGCGCTAACCCCTATTACTTCAAATCCTTTGTCCACCAAATCCTCATAGTGATCACGGAAATTACAAGCCTCTACCGTACATCCTGGTGTGCTTGCTTTTGGGTAAAAGAATAAGATTGTTTTTTTACCCATTAGGCCTTCAGAAGAAATACTATCTCCATGCTGATTTATACCTTTCCAGGAAGGTGCGTCTTGTCCGATTTTTAATGCCATTGTGAATTAGTTTTATTTGTCAACAAGTCCAAGTTAGCTTTGTTTACTTCAAGATGTATCCTTGAACCATAAATAATTATTCGCATGACCAAGGCTGAAAAAGTACAATACACCATTAACGAGCTAGAGCGCCTGTACCCTGAAACACTGGTGCCTTTAGATCATAAAGATCCTTTTACATTACTAGTTGCGGTTGTATTATCCGCGCAATGCACGGATGTAAGAGTAAATACCATTACCCCTAAGCTTTTCGCAGTTGCAGATAACCCCTATGACATGGCAAAGCTGAGCGTCGAAGAAATAGCGGACATTATAAGACCATGTGGATTAGTCCCTATGAAGAGTAAAGGCATTCATTCCTTTAGCAATACCATTGTTACGAAGTTTGGAGGCTTGGTACCCGCGACTTTTGAAGATCTAGAAGACATGCCTAGTGTGGGGCACAAAACGGCTAGTGTAGTCATGAGCCAGGCTTTTGGTGTTCCAGCATTTCCCGTAGACACCCACATACAAAGATTAATGTATCGCTGGGGCTTCTCTAACGGACGAAGTGTAGAACAAACAGAGAGAGATGCTAAACGGCTTTTTGAGCGCAACCTATGGAACAAGCTGCATCTACAAATCATTTTTTATGGCAGGGAATATAGTCCAGCAAGGGGATGGGATTTAAAGAAGGACTATATCACCAGTAAAATTGGTCGCAAGAGCGAGATCCATAAATGGGAGCTTGAGCAAGAAGTCAAACTGAAGAAAGCAAAGAAGACTAAGAAAGCTGGATGATTGTCGCTATTTTTGGAGAACCAGTAACAGAATTAGATATACAACTTATACACTATGGGACGCGCATTTGAATTTAGAAAAGAACGCAAGTTTAAACGTTGGGCCGGAATGGCGAAAACGTTCTCGCGCATTACTAAGGACGTAATCATGGCGGTTAAGGAAGGTGGTGACAATCCAGATTCTAATTACCGGTTGCGATTACTTTATCAAAATGCGAAGGCGGCAAACATGCCTAAGGAGAATGTTGAACGTGCTATTAAAAAAGCAACTTCAAAAGACCAAGCAGATTACAAGACTATTATTTATGAAGGCTATGCGCCTCATGGAATTGCGGTTTTAGTGGAGACAGCGACAGACAATAACATCCGTACTGTAGCTAACGTCCGCTCCTATTTCAACAAACTCAACGGTTCATTTGGAACACAAGGCTCCGTTGAATTTATGTTTGAGCACAAGTGTAACTGCAAAATTGCTGCTGACGGAATAGATATAGAAGAACTTGAGTTTGCACTGATCGATTTTGGCATAGAAGATGTCTTTTCAGATACCGAAGAAAAAGATGGCGAAACGCTAAATATCATTATGGTATATGGCCAATTCTCGGAATTCGGGAACATCTCGCGCGGCTTAGAAGAACTAGGACATGAAATCTTAGAATCAGGATTTGAATATATCCCTACCATTACGAAAGATATCACGGAAGAACAAGTTGCTGAGGTTGCAAAACTTATAGAGAAGCTAGAAGAAGACGATGACGTTCAAAATGTGTACACTACCATGAGATAGTCCTGGTACTATTTTCATCATAAATAAAAACGCGGCCCCAGTAGAGCCGCGTTTTTTGTAATGAATTAACAGGAAATTCTATTAATTTATCTTTCTCAACGAACTACGTTCAATCTGACCTTGAGCATAGTCCTTTGTAATGTGTATTTCTTTTGCGTCAAGCCCAGGTGCATCAAACATATGGTCAATAAGAACCGCTTCACATACGCTGCGTAAGCCACGTGCGCCAAGCTTATATTCTAATGCAACTCCTACGATGTAGTCATATACTTCTTCCTCGAACGTCAACACGATCTCATCCATATGGAACAAGTGCTGGTATTGCTTCACCAACGCATTTTTAGGAATGGTTAGTATGGCTTTCAATGCTTCACGATCCAACGGAGACATGAATGTCACAATCGGCATACGTCCTATGAGTTCTGGTATTAGGCCAAAGCTTTTTAGATCGCTTGGAGTAATGTAACTGAGGACATCGCTTTCTTCAATATTCTGACGTATTTCTTTAGAATAACCAAGAGATGATGAATTCAATCTAGAATTTATCTTCTTTTCAATACCTATAAAAGCACCACCAGCAATGAAAAGGATGTTCGTCGTATCCACTTCAATATATTTTTGATCAGGATGCTTACGGCCACCTTGAGGCGGTACGTTCACTTTAGACCCCTCTAACAGCTTCAACAATCCTTGTTGAACGCCTTCACCGCTTACATCGCGTGTAATAGAAGGGTTATCTCCTTTGCGAGCAATTTTATCTATTTCATCAATAAATACGATCCCTACCTGAGCGCGATTTAAATCATAATCAGCGGCTTGTAATAAACGGGTTAGGATACTTTCCACATCCTCACCAACATAACCTGCCTCAGTTAGTACTGTTGCGTCGACGATGGTGAAAGGAACATTTAATAATTTTGCAATGGTACGTGCCATCAAAGTCTTTCCCGTTCCGGTATTTCCTACCACCACAATGTTCGACTTATCAACCTCCGGAGCATCCTTTACCGGTACTAAACCAATTCTCTTATAGTGATTGTAGACGGCCACCGCAAGCGTGCGTTTCGCTGGCTCTTGACCAATAATGTATTCGTCTAAGTGCGCCTTGATTTGAGATGGGGTAAAATCAAATTCTGGCTTAGCAGCTACTTCTAATGGGTTCGTTTGTGGCTTATCAGATAACTCAGCATGTAAAATACCTCCAGCTTGATCCACACAACGGTCACAAATATGGGCATCCACACCCGCAATCATCATCTCTGTCTCAGCTTTACTTCTTCCGCAGAAGGAGCACTGTAGATTGTCTTTTTCTTCGCTCATTAGCTCGCCTGAGTCTTGCCAAGTAGGATTTCGTCTACCATACCGTAAGCTTTCGCTTCTTCAGCGGTCATCCAGTAATCACGATCTGAATCATGCTGTACTTTATCAAACTCCTGACCACTATGGTGTGAGATGATACTATAAAGCTCCTTCTTTAATTTCAAGATTTCTTGAAGCGTGATTTCCATGTCTGAAGCCTGACCTTGAGCGCCGCCCATTGGCTGGTGAATCATCACACGACTGTGCTTTAATGCAGAGCGTTTTCCCTTAGTTCCTGCACACATTAAAACCGCTCCCATAGATGCGGCCATACCTGTACAGATCGTTGCTACGTCTGGATTGATCACTTGCATGGTGTCATAAATACCCAATCCAGCATATACAGAACCACCTGGTGAATTGATGTAAATCTGAATATCCTTCTTTGCGTCTGCACTTTCAAGGAACAACAATTGCGCTTGAACGATGTTTGCGACCTGATCGTTAATGCCCGTTCCTAAAAAGATGATGCGATCCATCATCAGACGAGAAAAAACATCCATTTGAGCAACATTCATCTGACGCTCCTCAATGATGTAGGGCGTTAATGATGCGTCTATGTATTGATCGACATACATGCTTTGAATACCGACATGTTTAGTAGCGTATTTTTTGAATTCTTTTCCGAAATCCATATGCAAAATGAGTTTAATGTAATGACACCTCTTTCAAGGTTATTGTTCTAAAGTTAGGCCTTTTCTGTAACCAATTTAATGAATTGATCATAGGTAACCGCCTTCTCCTCAACTTTGAAATTTTCCTTGTAGTGCGCCATTAATTTAGCGTTGTATACTTGGTCATTGATTCGACGTGCTTCTTCTTCGTTCTTTAGTGCGTTTTCAGCAATGCCTTTCAACATTTCATCGTCCATTGCATCCTGACCATATTGTTGAAACTGAGACTTTACTAATTCCACGGTATGGTTAAGCAAGTCGTCATTAGAAACGGCAATTTCCGCACCTGTTATGACTGCATTTTCTATCAACTGGTAACGAAGTCCTTTTTCTGTCTTTTCCCAATCTGCTTCAATCTCTTCAGCAGTTAAAGGCTTGTCGCCCGAAGTACGCATCCATTTTTTAAGAAATGACACGGGTAAATCAAACTTTGTTTTTTCTAGCAAATGCTCTGCAACGTTATTTAAAAAGAACTGGTCCGCTTCGTTTTGATACATACGCTCCGCCTCTTCTTTCATTTTTGCACGCATCTCATCTTCCGTCGTCACCATGCCTTCACCGTATACCTTGTCATAAAACTCTTGATTGAGTTCCGCAGGCTCCATTCGCATGATGTTTTTCAATTCAAATTGAAGTATGCCTGTTGACGCTTCTAGTTGTGCGTCAGTGATACCCAGCAGGCCTGCAACGTTGTAGTCTTTAACGAAAGATTTGGCCGCATCCATTGAAAAATGGTCTCCCATAGTCGCTTTAGTCAGCTCCACTTGCACCTTCTTTGTTTTCAGATTCGTACCTAAAAACTGCGTGTCAGCCTTAACGATCCCGCCTACAATAGCATTTCCATCAGCATCGACTTCAGTGAAAGTTCCGTAGAACATATCTGAAGACTCTGGAGATTCTGGGCTTGACATTTTTCCGTAACGGTTACGGATGTCTTCAACGTAAGTGTCTATCACCTTTTTATCTGCGGTAATCTTAACGCTATCTACTTTATTCCGCTTAGATACTTTCACCTCGAATTCAGGACTCAGACCCAGCTCGAAAGCAAAAGTATAAGTACCTGGAGTGTCAAAGTCTAATTCCGCCTGCTCGATTGGCAATGGATTGCCTAGAATGTTTAGTTTCTCTTTTTGGATATAGTCGTAAATACCATCCTGAAGCATCTTATTAATTTCTTCAATCAATACCGCTTTTCCATATTGCTTTTTAACCAAACCCATCGGTACTTTTCCAGGACGAAATCCCGGTATCTTTGCCGTTTTGCGGTAATTAAGTAATACTGAGTCTACCTTTGATTGGTAGTTTTCCGGAGTGATTTCAATGTTAACCAACAGGTTTAACGCGTCTACTTCGTTCTTGGTAATATTCATTCTAAGTCCAATTTTGTTTTTTCTTCCTCTCAATTAAGGGCTGCAAAGGTAGTAACAAATTGCCTTTGATAGTGTTAGCAAAACAGATCAACCTTTTCATTTCCTTTAACGTTTGATAAGGAGCTTTGATAATGCAAAGATTGTAACTTGCTTATATCTATGATTGAACAACTTATGCAGCGCAAAAACATTAAATACCTACTGCCTCTACTTGGAGGAGCACTACTAATTCTTGGTTTCAAATGGTTTGG
>Ga0209482_1002565_pt1 | contig 11165 bp, 9 predicted proteins | sample CoawatmetaG10DNA_FD_187512 | JGI IMG/M metagenome (GOLD analysis project Ga0209482, IMG submission 187512) | Marine microbial communities from the West Antarctic Peninsula - Coastal water metaG104-DNA (SPAdes) (version 2) | ecosystem: Environmental > Aquatic > Marine > Coastal ...
ATGCAGTCTTGTCTTTCCAGTTGATAAACTAAAAGAATTACTCCCTCAGTTACCTAAGAGAAGTGTAATGGGTGGAGACAACAACGCAAGTAAGTTACAGCTAGTTAACCTAGTAAAGCTTATGACCTTGCTTACTTCTCCTCCGAAGAGTTAAGTAGATTATAACCAACACCGCCTGCTATCCCTTGCTTTGAAAAGTATGCAAGCCACTCTTCAAGTGATAGGTTATCAGGCTTTAACTCTGCAATCTCTCTTATTAAAGCAACTTGATTAGAACTCATCCCACTAAATGTTTCTTCTTGAGTACTAAACAACCCAGCTCTTTCCTCTTTAGCTTCCTCCACTCTCTTCTCATAAGCTTTTTCTACTGGAGACATAACTTTCTTCTTATCTCCTGATGTTATATGATTAGTAATCATAGGAAGGCTAACAGAAATACCATCTTCACCTCCGGGTTGTTTCATTTTAAACAAATCTTGAACATCACTCATTATACTAAGAGTAGTACCATCAGTAAGTACACCATGCTGTGTATTAACACCACCTAATTCTTTAGCAGCACTTAAATAGCTGTCACCAAACCAAAGAGCGTTGTCAACTATTTCAAAGTTAGTAGCAACGGGAACCTTCTTCCCCTTATCACTACGCTTTGGACTTTTTATCCATAACTTTTTATTGTTTTTTAATTCAGCCTCAATAAAACTTTTCATTTCTTCTAAACTTTCAAAAGGTTTTCCTCTTGCTTTAAAAATGCTTCTTATTCTGTTGTTTATTTTAGCGTTCATGTTTATTTCATTTGCTAAGTTTGCAGAAGCATCACTAGAATTTGTTTTCTTTATAAACATCATTGGTGCATCAGTAGATATATCACCCCATGCTTCATTAATTCTTTTAAAAGCTGTGTCCATCATTCCATCTATGTTAGGAATGTTTTCTGTTTCCCAATATCTTTCTTTGCTTAAAGAAGAAAAGTTTTCTTGAGTCCAAGGAACAATGCCTAAATAGTTTTCATTCTTAAACTTATCTCTAAGAAGAGGAGCATCAACACCAGTCATCTCTGTTCTTATAAGAGCTTGCGACATCTGGCCTTGAGCTATTTTTCCTTGTTCTTTAAAAGCCTCTCTCTCAGCCTTTGATGGCTCTGGAATAGAATCTAATTGCTGGTTTAATGCTACTGCTTTTTCTTCATTGCCTTGGTTAGTAGCTCTAGTTATGTTTTTCTTTAAAGCTGTTCTTTGTTTTAATATAGCTTGAGTCTTTTGTGCCTTAGGACTATCTATTAATTTTATTGTTTTTTTAGCCACACTTTGGTCCATTGGACTAATGCCTGTATCTTTACTAAGCTTTCTTGCAAAAGGATTTAGTTGTTCATAGATAACTGACTTTGTATTTCTAACAGCTCCAACAGCTAAAGCTTTTGTTTTAAGAGCAGGACCACCATAAAAACCCGGTAAGTCATTAGGAGCATTACGAGCTATGGCTTTAAGACCCGGACCACCTAGCTCAGTCTTAGAAGCTTTCCACAATCCTTTAGCTATAGCTGTGCCTGTTGGTTTAACAGCTTTATTAAATATAGGAGAAAGAACCTCATCAGCAACTAATTTAATAGCACCTTTAAACAAGCCAGTCATTACTTCAGTCCGTAGTAAGTCTGTAAGTAATCATCTCTATCCATCTTGTCAGGTATCTGATGTAGAATTTCTGTCATCTCATCTTCATCTAATCCTCTTATCTCTTCAGCCATTTCCCTTTCTTTATTTCCAGTGCCACTTAGGTCCTGTAAATATTTCTCACGCTTATCAGGCACACCTAATTCATCAAAGATATTCTTAGGGCTCCAATCAAAACTAGGGTGGTCCTCACCACTAAACATTCCTGCCATCTCTTTCCTCCGTTATTGGCTTCTAAACTGATTCGCTAACTGTCCTTTACCCGGCACATTAGGAACCAACCTTAATAAAATTTTATCTAAATCTGCATTAGTTATATCTTGTAGTGTATCAAAAGCATCAGAGACTGTAGGACCAGCTATTCCAGCCATGGCTCCTGCACCTCTTTCACTAATATCTTGCATAGTATCAAACCACAATCCCCATGCACCTGCATTACCAACACCATCAATCAATAACTCTAAAGCATTTCTGTTATTTTCTATATCTTTTCCTGAAGCTAGTGCCCTTGTTATTTCCGCAGCATTACCAGCAAGTCCACCAGCAACTAAGTACATAGCTAAAGGCTTAGGATTTCCATTTAAAAATAACTCATCCGATACGTTACGTTTTAAAAACCTTGCTTGATAAAACATAAATGATTTAAACTTAGTCATTAATTTAAACCAAGGCTTGTGCCAACTAACAGGTAGGTTAACAGACTCACCTGAAAAGTTTATATGTTTATTAAACATGTGGCCAGAGACAGCAAGGTCTTGTTCAGATAGTGCTGGCTTAGTTGGGTTGTTAACTCCTAATTCTTTTAACTCTTTTGTTAGCTTTATTCCTTTAACAGAATTAGCTTGACCATCAAGAACTAATCTTTGTAGTTTAGAATGTAAAGTATTGACATGGCCAAAGCTCATTATAGATGCAGCTCTTCTGTTCATTCTTTCTACACTCATAAATCCTGTAGCTCTTAGAAATTCAGTAGGTTCATTTAAAACTTTTAAGACACCTTTGAATTGTTTGTCAATAATTCTAGCAGTCGGAGCATTTTCTGTAGCAATACGTGCTAGGTCCATATCTCCCAAAACTCCAGTACGGTTTATAATTGCTATATCTTTCTTAGTCCTTACAATAGCCCTAGCTATAGAACTAATAGCCTTAAATGGGGCTGTAAGCATGCTTCCTGATTTACTTAACATGACTGTACCGTTAACAAAAGACTGAGTAGCATTAGGTATTGCAGCTAATCCTAGCTTATGGTTTTGTACAGCATTAATTTTAGAGATAGCTCTTGAAAGTTTAGGATTATCCATTGCATTTTTAATTGTTAGAGACTTGCTTCCATCTCCAATAGCAGTGTAGTAAACTTCTTCTACATCATTAGCCTGTCTATTCCTTCCCTTCTTTCTTAATTTGTTTACAAACTCTACTATCTTCTCATCTTTAGCACCAAAGCGTTTAGCATATTCATTTCTTCTTATGGTGTCAGCAAAGAAAGATGTCCACCTGTCTGTTGCAGGAGCCATAAAAGGGTCCAGTTCTCTTTCCATTCTTGCAGGTAACACAAACCTTCTTTCATTCTCTAAATGAGATGAGCGTTTAATGTCTGTTCTTTCAAGAGACTTACGTTGAAACATGTTACGTACTGATTGAGGAGCTAAGTTAGCATTTAAAATTTCTGAAGATATTTTCTTATCACCTGTAATACTATCCAAAAGTTTCTTAGCATCAACAGGATTCTTTTTTAATTGTAGAGATAGAAAAGTACTGAAAGCTTCAGAGCCTTCCTTGGTCATTAGGTTTGCTGAATCCCATACACGTGGCACATAGGCTTTATCAGCTTTAAATTCATTAAATTGTTTTTGAGTTATTACTTTTGCTTTAAAAGCATCAGTTAATACTTTGTTTTTACGTGAGCTTATTATATTTAAAAATTCTTTTTGTACTTTAGTACTATTTTTAGTAACACCAACATCAATAAGTTTATTTATGTCACCTAATTCATCAGCATGTTTAGTAGCAAAAGTATCTATTGTATCAGCAAACCTTGCTACGTTTATATCTGTAGTTACATGAGCACCAAACATAGACTCACCTAATCCTCTAGCACCTGAGTTAGTAAGCATAGTATCATTACCATACACAGCACGTGTAACTCCCTTACCTAGAATCTCACTTACTTTATTAAAAGTATTGTAACCCCACTGGCTAAAAGGAGCTTGTATTGCTAGTGTGTCAGCTTGAACATACGAAATTTGATTGTATTCTTCTACATCATCTAATGTTTTTTGTGCTCTTTTTATTTCAGCGTTCTTATATACCTCTGCACCTGTCTTTGGTTCAGGAATTAATGGCTCATTAGCAACCTTCTGTAGTGCTACTATTTGTTCTTCACCTAAAACTTTTTCTTCATCTACTTTAAATTTTACTTGTGACTCATCACCAATTACTACTGCTTCTGTATTTCTAGCTTCAGCAGGAGCCTTGTATGGTACAGTAGGGCCAGACTCTGTATCAGCAGCTTTTCTTAAAGCATCTACTTCTTCTTTAATAGCTGGTTTGTTCCATCCCAACTTACTAAGCCACTTCTTTAAAGACTTTTCATCTGTAACTGTTTCTGCAATCTCATCTAAGAAAGCTTGATTAGTTAAATTGTTCTTTAGTATGTAGTTGTTAGCAACTTTAGTAAGCACTTCACCACCACCAGCTAAGCCAAAGCCTAATAGAGTTCCGGCAGTACCACCTATTAATGACGTTGTTAAAACCTTTGACCAATCATAATCAGTTTGTAAACCAGCTTGTTTAAGAACCTGTTGTCCTGACACTTCATCAGCACCAGCAAATGTAAAACCAATACCAAAACCAGTACCAGCTGCTTTTGTTTTAGTTCTACCTTGCAACCATTTCTGTATTCCTTTCTTAACAAGAGTCTGACTACCTTTCTTGCCTGCTAGTCTAGTACCTGCTTGCCATACATTTCTAAGCAATCCATAACCAACATAGTTTGTTGGGTCAGCTGCTAAAGCAAGTCCTATATTCTTCCAGCTTTCAGCACTGTTAAGACCACCGTCTGCTTCTTTACCATATACTTTTTGAAAGCTCATCCATTGTAGAGCTGTGTCTGTTTTTTGGTCATCCGATAAACCTGCCCAAAACTTAGTTGATTGCATAGCCTTGTTAGCAAAGTTATATTCAAACCATTGTTGGTCAGCTGCCCATTCACTTAGTAATTCACCACCAGTTTTTACAGTACCATCTCTTTTATAAGCACCGTTTGTTCTTTGTAAAGATGCAAGCAAAGGTTTGTTTACTAACAAATCATCAACAGTCCATTCTTCGGACATGTCTGTTAATATATTTTTAGAGGTTTCACTACACTGTGTCTTATCAAAAGAACAAGCATACGTATCAAAATATTCTTCTGTCTGGTCAAGCACAGCTTGGTATTCATCAGTAGCTTCGTTCATTCCAGCTATGTCACCAGCTGCTTCTGCCTCTGAATAAACTTTATCATAATTAGCATAAAACTCATCATCTCTACCTTTAAAAAAATCTAATTGTTCTTCAACAATAAAGTTTTCATTGGCATCTTTAAGCGCTCCTTCTGATACTGACTGATTAAAACGCATAGGACTTTGAGATAACTCAACACCTTTAGGTGTAAAGAAAATTTGCTCTACATCTTCATCTGGTATATCTTGTTCATTAACAATTTCACCAGCAGCATCTTCAGCAACAAGCACCTCTCCTCTAGCTAAAGCCTGAGCATCTAGTTGAGCTTGCTTAGAAGGGTAACCTCCAAATCTTATTCCAGCAGCAGCCATTATTTAGGTTTGTTAATTTTTTTCTTGGCAACTTCTTCTTTATCACCAGTTGTTGAATTACCAGAGCCAATCTTAACAGCCATTAAGTCTGCCGGGTTAGGGTACTTTGCAATAATCTCCTCAAAAGTAAGAACTCTACCAAATATTTTGTTAGAGTTTTTATAGATGTTATATACTTTTTGTCTTAAAACTTCCACGCCATCTGTTGCTGACATAGAGTTTGCTTTATCACCAAGACCCCAAAGGTCAAAGTCAGCAGCTCCAAAGTCATAGTTTTCATCTAACATATCATCAATCACATCAGCTTCAGCAGTGCTTGCAGTAAATGAACCAAAACTTTCTGACTTACCAAGCTTTCTATTTGCATCCATATCTAACCAAGAACCAAAGTCACCTTCATATCCTTCTGCTTTTTCTTGTGCGTATTCTTTTTGTGAAGCAGTTCTTCCACCACTAGCTTTATTATCTAAGAACTCTTGAAAACTTAAATCATAAGTGTCAGCTTCTGACAATCTTCTATAATGTTTTTCATCAGTAGTTAATTCACTTTGATTTCTATCTAAGTATTCTAAATATGTTCCTTCTCTCATTACTCCATCAGCACCATCTACCATAAAGTCACCTGTAGAAATTAAAGAATCATAATCCTTTTTGTTTGTAGGTCTTGTGTCTTTTGTAGGGTCAGCTTGTCTATTCTCAAAAGCTTGTGACCTCCATAAATCTCTTTGAGCTAAGTTACTTTGTATTTGTTGAGATTGAGTCATCATGGCCATACCTTCATCATAGAAGCCACCCTGCCAATAAGCTGCTGCCATTTCATTAAGGCTTGAAGGCTTAGTAGGGTCAAAATCAGGAACACTATCCATCACAGCTTGGAAGTTAGCTTGTTCTACTTGAGCTGGTGTTTGTCCACCAAGAGCTTGCCCACCTTGATAACCTAATTCACCACCCATTTGGCCCATAGCCTGAGTAATTGCTGCCCAACCAGTAAGTCCACCACTGTTGTTTGATTGTTTTCTTAAAGCAGCTTCATCATCTATTGCTTGTTGATATTGATTTCCAAACATTCCTTGTGTTGCCATAATTATTCCTTAATATGTATTGTTGTCATTCATGTTTGAACCTAGGCCACTGGTTGCAGTTGATTGTGGAAACAATCTATTCCACATACTACCTAATTGTTTATCCATTCCTTTCTGGCCATTAAAACCTTGTACAGCATTAGAAGCAAACATAGAATTAGCACCTGCTCTACCTAAAGCTGCACCACTCTTCATGTTAGCTGATTGCCAAGCGTTTGCCCCTCGTTGGTTAGCAAAGTTTAAAGACTGTTGACCGTAGCCAGAAGCTAAACTTCCTATTCCCATACCAAAGCTTGCATCTTCAGCCTGTCTACGTCTCATGTTATCTAATTGCATCTGTGATTTATTGTATGAGTCTCTACGTAGTCCAAGTCTGGTCATGTTTTGTGCCTGCATTAAACCACCTTGAGCTCCAGCACCACCAGTAGAGCCTAACCTACCTTGTGATAATAATCTTGCTTCTTGAGCAGCTGACTGTTGAGCTAGTTCAGGATTAAGCATTTGTAAGTCCATGTCATACATGTTCTGTGCATATTCCTCAGGACTGTAGTCTCCAATTTGAGCTCCAGTTGCATCAGACCTAGCCATATAGCGGTCCATACGACCCTGCATATCTTCATTAAGATACTCACCTGTTTCAGTGTCATAACCACCAAACATTCCTTGATAATTCTGTGGTTTACTTTCATTGTAAGCAAAGTCAGCTTGTTCATTTGCTGATTGCTGTGCTTTTTTTGCCTGCCTGTTAGCGTATATACCACCTAATACGCTTGCTGCTAATTGTGCCCATGCCATTTTACTATCTCCTATTATCCTGTTCGTTTCCACATATAAACTACTATGCTTGGTTGTATGTTATTGTGTGCAGTTCCGCTACCAACACTACTTGTATTACTTGTTTGATTTGGAAAACTATCATCTAAACTAAGCGGTCCATTTTGTGCTCCACTATTTTTAGGTGCAACAAATGTGTGTGAGTGAGCAGGCAAGTTAGCAATACTTAATGTTTGAGTTTCAGAACCCATTGTTTCATTAAGTGTATCAAATGTACCACTTGCTGCTTTACCTACCGGTACTCTTCCAGCACCATAAGCTGCCCAAGTTCCAAATCCAAGAAGTGTTGCTGGATTAGTGGCTACTTGTGCGTTCATATAAATAGAACCAACTGGATAAACTAAAGCATTAATAACCGCAGCAGTTGGTGTTGCTGCTTGTACAAAAGCAGTTGTTGCAACTTGTGTAGTATTTGTTCCTGTATTAGCTGTAGTAGCACTAAATGCTTGTGAAGCACTTCCTGCTAAATCTGCTTTAGAATTAATAGCAATTTTAACTGCAAGAAATTCTGTATTAAAGTCATCACCACTGACTACTTTATCTGGGTCAGTATCATTTAAAGAATCTTTTCCTGACCATGGTATTTGTAAATTATAATCACTCATCTTATTTTTCCTTGTTTTGCCAAAATAGTAATGTTTTGTAAAGAGGCTTTAAATCCTTTTACTGTTTGTATCACTCCAAATCTAACAACTTTAGCTGCCTTAGATAAGGAAATTTTATATTCCACTGGACTATATGAAGGTGCATACTTAGATGTAAAAGAATGTTGACTTCCTGAATGAGTATGACTAACAGCAGTTCCAGTTCCACTACCAGCACCTGTTGCTTTAAAAATAGTACCTACATTATTGTTTGCTGCTCCCACCGCTACAAAGTTTGTATTGCCAGCACTTGCAATAGCATAATAACTACCTGTAACAAAAGAACCTGCATTAGTAGTGGTTACTGTTAAAGGTCCATACAATGTACTATTAGGTTGAACAACTTTTGCGTTATTAACAGTAAGAAGAGTCTTACCCCATAAAGAAGGAGTTCCAGATGAACTAGGGTCTAATGTAAAGTTAGCTGAACTAGCAACCTGACTATAATCTCTATACCAGTTTAAAGTCATGTTCATGTTCTTACCACCGGACCATATAGCTAAGAATCTTTTTAAGAATTTAGAAATTCCTGGTTGGTCAAAATCTAACCAAGTGGTTTTAAAATCAGCTTGATATGTATTATCTACATCTACCCAGCAAGTACCACTTCCTGTTGCATCCCATGTGTTACCTGCATTTATACAAGTAGCTTGGTTTACATTAGCAAGTATTACTTTTTCTACATCAAAATAACCAGAATAAGTAGCTATTCTTCCTGCATAAGTAAGGTCTCCTAATCCACAATATAAAAAATCATCTGTAGATAAAAAAGAATTAGGATTTTTTTGGTTAGCAAAGTTCCAAGTAGTTATACGTGGAGCTCCTTCAGGAGTTGAGGCTTTAAAATCAAAAACATAAACAATATTCCTATCAGGAAAACCAAGTATGTAAGAACCAGTTGATAAATCATATTGTGCTTTTACAGATGAAAGATTAGTTGTAAGAATGTTTGTTCTTATTTCATCTTTAATTGCTAGACTTAAATCTGTCAGTGGCATTGTGTCTTGCTGTATTGTACGACCTAGTGAACGAACACCTGATGCACTTAAAAATACAATGTCATCACCAATAAGTTGAACTGAATCTCTAGCTATACAGCCAACGCCCTCAATAACTTCTTGTAATGTAAAACTACTTTGAGTTACTGATGTAGCAACATCCCAAGGTCCTTGAAAAATAACAATATTATTCTTACCAAAAATAATAAGCTTACCTTGAAAGGAAGCCATTGCTGTTATTACATCACCTGACCATACTTTTTTTAAATCTAAAGAACCACCACCAGTAGCACCATCACCATTACCAACAGTTGCAAATTTATGACCAATAAGTAAATCAGAATAATAAACAACATCCCTAGTTTCACCAATGTCTGCTGCCCAAAGCCTACCAAAATCACCAAGTAAACAACTAGGTGTAAATGTATTTACTCCAGTAGGTGATGAATATCCACTTACATCTTCTAAGTCTAACCAAGTAGTACCATTAAAATTTACAGGTTTGTTAGCTTTCTGAGCACCATAGAAATTATTATTAAAGTTTGTAAATTGCCAGTTACCGTCTGTCTTAGTAGTACCACCGGAGAATGATTGAGCAGTTAGTGTATAAGGAGCAGTTGCAGTGTTCATTTTATAAATGTTAGCACCTGCACCAGCAAAAACAGTTGTAGCTCCTGCTGCATTTTTATACTCACCTAGTGATTTAACAATTAAAGTATTAGCAGTAGCACTACTAGATATAAGATTAGTAACTTGTTGTATACCTTTTCTAGTAGTAAGTCGACCTTTATCATCTAACATAACATTGTTAGCTGTTGTTAAATATTGAGGCGGTAGGCTTGCTGGAGACGATTGTCTATTTAATCCATAGATACCTATAGAGTCTAATACAAGGGGCTGTAGAGGCTTAGCTGCCATACCAAACTACCTCATTTGAATGTCTGCCTACGTCTTGTTGGATAGCATCTGATAATGCTTGTTGATATTGAAATTGTGCCATGTCTGATAGAGAACCTCCGTCCTCTCCTCTCTCTGCTATAGCTCTCGCCCATACCCCCATTATAACAGGAAACTCCGGACATGTCAAGACTGTTGTAGCATTTGTTAAATTATCTTGTGGGTCTACCATATAAAAATCAACCTTGTACACTTGGTTTGGAGTAGGGTATATCTCTGCTTGTAGTATTCCGTTAGTAACAGAATTAATAGAATAGTAACTAGGAGGACCTGCTGTATTTCCATCTGGATAATTAGTTGACCTAATCCAAGCATCAGGAACTGATTGTAACATGTTTCCTTGACCTTGAGCTTGTACTGAAATCATTCTACTGCGTTGAGTTGAGCCAGTTAAAGCATAACTCTTTGTATTAGCTACAGTATTTACTGTTATTAAAGTTCTTAATGATGTCCAATCCCAAGCATCTTCTACTTCTCTTTTAATCTCGTTAACAAAATCACCAATCATTACTTGGTAATCTGATGGTCCTGAAGCATCTATTAGTTCTCCTGACCAATCACTGGCAATTGAATCTTCTCTTAGTCTGCGTAGAACTGAATTTATTATTTGTCTGTATGTCATATTTATCCTTTAGCTAATTGTGCTCCGAAGTAAAACTCTATAATAATTGTAGTCCATCTGAATACTTCATCCAGCTTTAACATGCCTTCTACAGTTATGTATTCTATTTTATCTGGTGTTAATTCTAAACCAAATAAACTAAATCCTTCTATTACTGTTGGTATTACAGTAGGTATGTTTAAAAATACTGGAGCTGCTTGAGTAAAAACAATAATGCCTAGTAGCACAAATATAATTACTCTTCTGTTAAGAGCTGCCCAAGGTGACTCATTGCGTGCTTCTTTCCTAGCTGAATCTATTTGACCGGCTTTAGCATTTAATGCTTCTAGCTGTAGTTTCTGTAAGTCTGTAGCTGCCTTTGACTTTATAGCTACTAGCTTCATTACAAAACCAATAAGTATAGGAGCTATGTTTGTTATTAATCCTATCATGATAAACTCAACAGAAGTAAGTAAGATTCCATTGGTGCTAAATTCATTATAAATACTATCACATTAACCTCATTGCTTCAATAATACCAATATTAGTAATTACATACCACCCTAG
>Ga0209482_1002568_pt1 | contig 11159 bp, 15 predicted proteins | sample CoawatmetaG10DNA_FD_187512 | JGI IMG/M metagenome (GOLD analysis project Ga0209482, IMG submission 187512) | Marine microbial communities from the West Antarctic Peninsula - Coastal water metaG104-DNA (SPAdes) (version 2) | ecosystem: Environmental > Aquatic > Marine > Coastal ...
CTAAGTTCGATAACCCTACTCCTCAAGTTTTAAAAGAGGTTCAACGTGAGATGGGAATTACTCCAGCTGGACAGTTAAACCAATACAACAGAACTATAGGTCAATTTTTAAAAGGCTTTGCTAAAGTGAAAGGATCTGTTGCCGCTGTTGCAGTAGCTAAAAATAAAGTAGCTGCGCTAGATACTAAAACCTCTAAAGGTAAAAAGCAAATTGAAGCTGATATAGGCGCTGGTAGATCTAAGATTCAGTTTAGTGAAAAGGGTAAAGGATCTGATTTAGTAAAAGCTAAAAAAGATAAAGAAGCTATAAAACTTGCTCTTAAAATGGAGGAAATAGCTAAAACCTCTAGGCTTTTAGATAGCCCAATATATAGATCAACAATAAAGATGATGAATGCCGATGGCATATTCACTGTTGCTGACATGAAAAATAAAATAGGTGTTAATCCTAAACCTGGTGACGAGCTTAAGAATATAAAAAAGTCTGGGTATAGAGTTTTGTCAGGTCAACTAGATGTAGCTGCTTCTATATTAAATAAATTCTTAGAAACTAATCCTAGGCATTATAAAATATTAAAACAATCTTTAACAAACGGTACACGTGTCGGCTTGTTTGGGACCGTTGAGGTTTGGTCAAAGATGATCAATTTAACACCGGAGATAAAGAATGAAATAAAACGTGACAATTACACAACTAATAAAAAACAAAAGCCGGGATTTGTTAAAGAAACTAACAAACCTGACTTTGTAAAAGACCAATACGCTAAGCTAGGTTATTTTGAAAGTTTCTGGAAAGATGTTGAAACATTTTTAAAAGAAGGTGACAACATGTCTTATGCTTGGGTATGGCAAGAGCTTTTAGTTGATACTGTAGACAACATGAAGGGCTTAAATAGAATAGCGCCGCCGGTGCTATATCTAGCCTTAGACAAAAACGGCAACATAGACTATGACTCAGGTATTAGAGAAGAGCATAATTTTCCTTCTAACAATATAGGTACGTTGATGCTTTGGGCCGCTATGAATGGTGAAATGGAAAATACCATGAAAGTTGTAAGCGCGGCTTATATGCAAGGTCCAATACTATTGACAGATGATAGGCGTATAGATGCAACTAGCGTTCAAGGTCAGTTTTCTAAAGATCATTACAAGTTTGCTAAAAAAATTAGTGGAGGTTTATCTGTTAATATGCCTGATTTTTTCTGGAAAACAGTAGTTCCTAGAATACTATCTGGTGAATTGATTATACCAGAAGGATTAGGTGCTGTTCCAAGATTAAGCGCAGCAAACGTGAACTTAGATTCATACAAGTTTTTACCGGAAGACATGACAATGTCTGAATACTTCTTTGGTACTAATGGTGTACCCACTGAAACTAAACTAAAAGGAATTGCTACGCAAGATCAAATAATAAAAGAGTTTTTTAGCGGCGAAATAACGTTAAAAGAAGCACGTGCTAAGGGTAGACAAGCTGTTGCTGTAATAAATAAGCTTGATGAATCTTTTAAACCTGACTCTAGCAAGACTATAGAGTACAACAATACAGCTGACAAAGCTATGGCTAATGCTAGAGACAGTAGAAAATACAAGGAGTCTTCTAGAAAAGCTAGAGTATTTGATTTCGACGATACACTTGCTCAGTCTAATAGCATGGTTATAGTTAACATGCCTGATGGTACTAGTAGAAAAATAAACGCAACTGAGTTTGCTTTAGAAGCTGGTGATCTAGAACAACAAGGAGCGGAATTTGATTTTGTTCAATTCAATCAAGTTATTGATGGTAAGAAAGGACCGTTATTTGAGGTTGCTAAGTTTATAAGCGAAGCTGAAGGACAAAGAGATATGTTTGTTCTAACAGCTAGACCAGCCGCATCAGCAGTTAATATAAAAGAATTTTTAGATGGTTTAGGATTAAATATTCCTATAGAGAACATAGTAGGTTTAGGTGATGGTAAAGCAAAAGCAAAAGCTGATTGGTTTGTAGAAAAATATAGTGAAGGTTATAATGACTTTTACTTTGCAGATGATGCTCTTAAAAATGTTAAAGCAGTTAAAGATATATTTAACGTGCTAGACGTTAAGTCACAGGTACAACAGGCTAGAGTTAAGTTCAGTGAAAAGATGAGCACTGAGTTCAACGATATGATAGAGCGCAACAAAGGGATTAAGTCTCAAGCTACTTTCTCTGACGTTCAAGCTAGACGAAGAGGTACTAAACAAAAGAAATATAGTTTCTTTATACCACCATCTGCAGATGACTTTAGAGGTTTAACTATGTACACGTTTGCTGGTAAAGGAAAACAAGGTGAAGCTGATCAAGAGTTTTTTGACAAGGCTCTGGTGAAGCCATATCAAGCAGGTGTCGCTGCCATTAACAGGGCTAAGTTTAGAATTAGAACTGATTATGGTGCTCTAGTAAAAAACAATAAAAGGATAGCTAAAAGATTAAAGAATACAGTAGCTGGAACTAACCATACCTTAGACGAAGCAATAAGAGTTTACCTTTGGAATAAAGAAGGATATGATATACCTGGTATGTCTAAAAGAGATGTGGATGCTTTAGTAGGCCACGTTGAAAGTGGTACAAACGGTGAGTTGATTGCTTATGCTGAAGGTGTTAAGCTTGTTACTAGACAAGATACCTATCCTGAACCTTCAGAATATTGGGACGGATCTACAATACTAGGTGATCTAAACAATATTGCTACAGAAACAAACAGAGCTGAGTATTTAAAAGAGTTTGTAGTTAATTCTAAAGTAATATTTTCACCTGAAAACTTAAATAAAGTAGAGGCTGTGTATGGCTTTAGGGTTAGAGAGTCTATTGAGAATATTTTATTTAGAATGGAGACAGGGCAGAACAAAGCTAAAGGTTCTGGTAGAATAGTTAACGAATGGAATGACTGGGTTAACAACTCTGTTGGAGCTATAATGTTCTTTAACAGGCGATCTGCGCTTATGCAGACATTGTCTACGGTAAACTTTGTAAATTGGAGTGATAATAATCCTATAAAAGCCGCTGCTGCATTTGCTAACCAGCCTCAATACTGGAAAGATTTTAGCACATTATGGAGTTCACCTAAACTTGTAGCTAGACGTTCAGGATTAGAAAGTGATATACAAGAAGCTGAGATTGCTAGAGCCGCTAAGAAAGGCGGTGTCAAAGGTGTTATATCTTACTTACTTAAGATAGGTTTTACACCAACACAATTAGCAGATAGTTTTGCCATAGCTTCTGGTGGTGCTACGTATTATAGAAATAGAACTAAGTCTTATTTAAAAGAGACCAACGATCAAGGAGAAAAAGTTTATACTAAAGAACAAGCCGAACAAAAAGCATTTGAAGACTTTAGCTCTATAGCCGAAGAGACTCAGCAGTCAGGTGATCCAATGCTAGTGTCACAACAGCAGGCCAGTGTACTAGGTAGATTAGTATTAGCTTTCCAGAATACACCAATGCAATATACCCGTCTTATTAAAAAGGCTAGTCAAGATCTTATTAATAGAAGAGGCAATCCAATGACCAGTGTGAGTAAGATAGTTTATTATGGCTTTGTTCAGAATTTAATATTCTCTACTTTACAAAACGCATTGTTTGCTTTGATACCAGGTTTTGATGATGAAGAAGAAGACTTTAAAACAGATAAAGAAAGAGAAAAGTATCTTGAAAAACAACAAAGAAAAAAAGACAAAAAAGTTGTTCGTGTAGCTAATAGTATGGTTGATACTTTACTTCGTGGATCTGGTTTAGCAGGAGCTGTTGTGTCTACTATAAAAAATGTTATAATGGCTTATCAAAGATACGATGAAGCTCCTATGATACAGAAAGAAAATGCTGATATAATTTTAGCCGCACTGAATATATCGCCACCAATAGGTTCTAAAGCTAGAAAAATAAACAATGTGCTTCAGACTATGCAGTTTGAGAAAGATGTATTAGCTGAAAGAGGTTTTAGTGTTATGATTGATGGTCGCTTCCAATTAAGCCCTGCTTATGATATGTTAGGTGATATTACATCTGCTACTTTAAATTTACCAATAGATAGACTTGCTGATGAGGTTAATGCCATAACAGAGGCGTTAGATACTAGAAATACTCAATGGCAAAGAATAGCATTAGCATTAGGTTGGAGACAGTGGGATGTGGGTGCTCGTGCAGAAGAGCATGATCTTATAAAGACAGAAGCTAAAGCTAAACGCAAAGTTGAAGGCAAAGCAAAAGCTAAAGAGACTAGAAGAAAAAACAAAGAATTAAAAGAAAAAAATAACAACCTTAGAAATATAGTTCTTAATAATATGCCTAACAGTTCAAGAGTAGATATTCAAGCAAAAGAAAGTAAAACAGGTTTTAAAACCCCTGTTTACAAACTGAAAGAACTGGCAAAAGAATATAATATAGACATAAGTGATTATGAGTAAGATAGATAAAAGTAAACTCAAGTGCAACAGTCCTAGAAAAACATCTGGTCACAAGACTAAGTCTCATATCGTTAAGGCGTGCTCTGGTGGAAAAGAAAAGATAATTAGGTTTGGACAGCAAGGAGTTAGCACAGCAGGTAAGAAAACTGATTCTAAGTCTAAAGCAAGAAGAGCTAGTTTCAAGGCGAGACATGCTAAGAATATTAAAAAAGGCAAGATGTCTGCGGCTTATTGGGCTGACAAAGTAAAATGGTAATTATGAGAAACAAGATAAGAAATATTAAGCCTTTTAAACATGGACCCGCTCAAACAACAGAAAAAGATTATCAAAGTACTTCTTTTAAAAACAAAATAGATGAACTAACAAAAAGAACATCAATCGAGAAAAAAGAATCAGAAAAAATAAATCTTGGAAGAGTCCCAAATATTAGCATTCCTGAAGATGATCAACCAGCGCAGCAAGCAGGTACGCTTATTAGTAATCCTTTTGATGGCGTAAGAGCCTTAGCTAACCAAACAATAGGAGGTATACAAAACATGTTTGGCATAGACCAAGGTCTTCGTGATGGACCTTATGGTAGTCTTACTAATCTAAGAAGAGCAAACAGTGCAACAGACCTAGAAACTAAACAAGCATTAAGTAGATCTGCTCCTTTTAACCAAGCAACACAGGCAACCGCATTAGCTTCTGGAGGAATGCTAGCAGCCGGCACCATTTCTGATCTAGCTCAAGGAGATCCTATATCTGCTTTATTAACGAAAGCAAAAGGTGTTAAACAGGTTTACAACACGGCTAAGACAGCATACTATGGATACAAGGGAGGTAAAAGCATGTACACAAATAGAAACAAAGTAGATTTATAATAATGGATATACAACAACTAAAGCTATATATAATTAACGCATCGACTCTAAGTGTTACTACCTTTACTAGAATAGAAATGGGATTGAAGATGATTCTAATACTAGTCACTATAGGTTATACAGTTTCAAAATGGCTCGGTTTAAAAAACAAAAAAAATGGGAAAGATAAGTCCAGCATGTAAGACAGCAGCAAAAAAGAAGTTTAAAGTTTGGCCTAGTGCCTATGCTTCAGGGTGGGGAGTAAGATGCACTAAAGCCGGTGGTCCAGGTAGTTTTGGCGGAACAAAGAAAAAGAAAAAGTAATGGCTACTAAAAAAAATAAAAAAAAACCTTGCTGGGAAGGATATATTAAAAAAGGTATGAAAAAAAAAGGTGGAAAGCTTGTTAATAATTGTGTACCTATTAAAAATAAAAAGTAATGGCTGAGAAATATAAAGTACACATGATGTACAAGGATTGCAAAGAAGTTAAAGCTAAAACAATGGCAGAGCATTTGTCATTAAAGAAAAAAGGCTATAACCACAAGAAATCTAAAGATTGTAAAAATGGCAAAAAGTAAAGTTAAAGGTGGTGGTACTAAAAAGGTTTGTCTTCCTTATGCTAAATACAAGAGCATGAGTAAAGAGGATAAGCAAAAAGTTATCAGTGCTAAAAGAACTGCTGCTGCTAAAGGTAAATACAAAAGATCAAGCAAGTCAAATGTTAAGGGCGCTAGAAAACCCGGCGCCACGCTACGCGATTGGTTTCAAAAAGAAAAATGGGTTAACATAGCTACCGGTGAACCGTGTGGTAAATAAATAATATTATGGCAAAAGAAAAAAAGAAACTACCTCCGTTTTTAGAATACAACGACAAAGGTAAAGTGGTAAAGAAAGCAAGTGGACCTAGTAAAAAGAAAGAAGATGATATAGAAATCGACCCTAAGAACAAAGGTAAGTTTACCGCATGGGTTAAAAAGAATATGCCTGGTAAATCTACATGTAGTGCCGCATCTGCTGTAATGAAAAGTAAGAAAAAATATTCTGGCAGCATAGTTAAAATGGCTAACTTTGCTAATAATTTTGGTTGTAAAAAATAAAACTATGGGTGTATTAAATAAGCTAAAAAGTAGAATGGCAGGAGCGCCACAAAAGAAAGTTCCAGGTACAAAAAACAAAGTTGCTGATATAAAGGAATTTGTTAACAAACGTAGAGACACAATACGTGTGGGTAGCAATTATAAGCCTGGTGATGTAGTTGAAGAGTATGAACTTGAAGATGCTATAAAAAAACAAACAGGAGATTTTCCTCAGCTATCAGCTCAAGACTATAGCACGGTTAAACGAGATAAAAAAGGTAACTACGTAATAAGCGATGAGTAATGGGTGTACTAAATAAATTAAAAAGCAGAATAAGTGGACCTGGTAAAAATGTCGGTGCCTCACCTGTGTATGGATTTGATGTTGGTAGAGGTAGAACAAGTGGAGTTGATGCTGTTAACGCAGGATTAGCTGCGGGTTATAGTCAACCTCAAGTTGCACCAAGTACCGTAGGGCAAGATATTGCAGACATAGGAGCTAACATTGGATCTGCGCTAGGCGCAATGGGCGAAAGCAAAAGATCAGAATCTATTTCTAAGTCTAAAGAAGCGGGTAAAACAGGTGTGGAAGCTAGGGCGCAATGGAAGAAAGAAAAATCTGAGGATCTTGCGGCAAGAGGAAAAAAAGCCGTAGAAGAGGGTAGAGATAAGAAAGCTGATAGACTATTAAAGAGAGCAGATAAAAACAAAAATAGATCTATAGAGCTAGAAGAAAAAGCATACCACCAAAAACGCAAGAAAAATGGTAGTAAAAAGCAAGGAGATTTTGTTTCTCTAGAGTCTGAAGATATAGCCCCTATACTTAGATCTATGCCAAGTGGAGAGGATACTGAGGTTCAAGAAGAACTAGATAAGTTTGGAGCAAGATTTGCGAACGCTCCAATAATAGATGAAAACTTAATTTAATGCTTAAGTATTTTAATAGCAAAGAGTTTGATTCGCCTGATGAACCAGGCAGTGGAAAGAATATGAGTGATGAGTTATTACACATGTTAGACGCTACGCGTAAGAAACTTGGTAAGCCTATGAAAATTAACTCAGGCTATAGATCAGAAGCACATAACAGGAAAGTTGGTGGGACATCTGGTTCATCTCATTTAAAAGGTTTAGCAGTTGATATCGCTTACAATGGTTCTGTAGATAGATTTGAATTGTGCAATATATTATTAGAAATAGGTTTTAAAAGAATAGGTATTGGTAAATACTTTATTCATGTAGATATAGATAAAGATAAATCGCAACACGTTATGTGGTTGTACTAAAAATAAATTATGAAAAAGATTATAGCAAAGATTAAACACGAGTGGAATTCATTATTGTATTTCTTAATGTTTAAAAAGAAAAGTAAATAACAGTTCAATTATAAAGGGCGTACCATACCCTAAGATCTGTAACCAAGAAAGGGGACCTCGTTTGAGATCCCCTTTTTTAATTATCCATCACAAGCTAAACAATCTTCGTTCATTGCTTGCTGTGCTATATCTCCTCGTAGTACAGACTCTGATCTAGTATAATACAAAGTTTTAATACCACTTTTCCAGGCTTCAAAATGTACCTTGTTAAGCCACTTAGGTGTAGCAATACTAGGAAAAGCTAGATTTAAACTAACTGATTGATCTACATATTGTTGTCTTAGTCCGGCCTGGGTAATGAGTTCCAGCTGATTGATCTCTTTAAATGTTTTAAAAACATCCTTGACAGGTATGTCATGGCCAACAGTAATATTATCCAACTCGTTGATACCCTGAACACTACCTCCGTCCACCAGTATTTTATTCCACGTTTCTTCATTGTTTAAATTGTGTTTAGTTAATACTTTAACAAGCGTTGGATTCTTTCTAATAAAAGTTCCATTTGACCCTTGCTCTGTGAATACATTCGCAGCCCAAGGTTCTATTCCAGGAGAAACATTGCCAGATAGTTTGCTATTAGAAACGGTAGGAGCAACAGCACGGAGATGAGTATTACGCATACCAGTTCCAGCACACCATAATGGTTCTCCATAAATTTCTGCAAGGTCCATAGAAGCTCTTTCGCTTTCAATTTTAATCTGTGAAAATATTTTCCTAGTCTCAAACTGAGATAATAAACCTTCGAAAGGTATTCCTTTCTCTTGGAGATACGTATGCCATCCGAGGACTCCCAAGCCCAATGCTCTCCCTTTCTGCGCAGATCGAATAGCATTTTCAAATCCTCGTAGTCCTTTGGCTTTCTGAATAAATTCCTCCATAACTCCGTCAAGAAACATCGTAGCGTCATAGATAAGGTTAGTGTCCTTCCATTCTTCATATTTAGCTAAATTTAATGACGACAAGCAGCAAACAAAACTATGATTCTCATCAGTGTGTAATGTTATCTCACTGCATATATTGGTCATGTGAACTTTTAATCCGTTGTCTTTGTACGCTGCTGGATTTGCTTTGTTAACATTTCCTTTAAACATAATGTACGGCTCTCCAGTTGCCTTGCGTTTTCTAAGAAGTTTACTCCATCTAGTCCTTGCATCCGCATCTCCTTGTTCAAGTTTACGCATAAATTTATCGCCCACAATTGCGCACTGATGTAAGTTAAGCGACTGTCTGTTAACATCTCCTTTGGGCTCTCTAATTTCAAGCCATTCTTCAAAATCGGGGTGGTCGATGTTAATATTAACGCTAGCAGCTCCTCGTCTAACTGATCCTTGATTTGTGGCAAGTATTGTTGAGTCATATATTTTGCAAAAGGGTACGACTCCATCTGATGTTCCATTTCCTGTAATTTTAGCGCCGGCAGGTCTAATCATATTAATTCCAATGCCAACTCCACCGCCATGCTTAGCGAGCAACATCATCTCTAAGTTCTTTTGCCCTATGTCCTGTATGCTATCAGCAACGTCAATACCGAAGCAGCTAATAGGCAACCCACGATCAGTACCTGTATTAGATAGTACTGGCGAGGCGAGGCAAAGCCACCCACTCCAAATGTATTCGAAGAACGTTTGTGCCATTTCCGGCTTATATAATCTACGAGCAACCGTTTTACAGACCCTATTGTATGCTTCACGTGGTGTTTCTCCGTCGAATAAATATCCCCCGGATATAGTCTTCTTGTATACGTCGTTGTCACCCCACTCAGGGTAATCTTTACCTTTTTTCCAGTTTTCATTCCAGCTCATTATCTAATTTTTCTTTTTCTTTTAATTGTTCTACTATTTTTTCCCACTCATCTTTTCCAATGTACATCTGAAAAGCAGTTAATGTTCCTTGAGCTAAACTCGTGTTAGCTTGTATCTCTGTTATCAACTGTTTAACTACATTGGTTAGTGCTTGTACTTTGTTTTGTAAGACCTCTGTCTTACTTTGTTTTTGTCCTTTCATCTCTATAATCTATTATAAAACCAGCCAAGACTATTATATTCATAGCAACACTAGATAACACCTCATATAAGTTATGAAACGTATGTATTGATAAGTGAATATGACCAACAATCCAAAATGGCATTGCTAAGTTTTGGCTGATCCATATTAATGTGTATTTTAAAAAATGTATCATAAGTATTTATAAAACATTACTACAACTATTCTTTGATCTTTAAATTTATTAGGATACTTGCTATGAAAATATTCACAGGGATAAGACAGTAGTCTATTAGACTTGTAACCAATAACAGAATTTAATTTCCATTTTGATTCATCATCCGCATCTTCTAACAGCATTCTATTAAACTCTTTTTGGTTTGAATTATCGTATGCATGACCATAGTCTATATGCTCCCAGAAAGCAGTACCATTTAAGTTGTGCTCGTTTGCTTTTACGTATAATACTATAGCTCTATCAGGTTGTTGGCCATCTATTATAGCATCATTGTGTATTCGCCAATCATCATCTTGATTTTCTTTAGCTTCTCTAGCAAATGCCAATATGCTTTTAATTTTCTTACCTTCTATACCTTCTAACTCATGAACTATATAGTCTTTAAAAGCCTGTGGCAATTCTTTAACCCAAAAAGATTTACCTGGAGTCTCATACTCTGTAAAGTTTTCACAGTGCTTAATTAGCTCTTCGTATAAATCAGTTGTTAGGAAATTATCTTTTATATATATCATAACTTATTATTACCATATATCTTCAAAGTCTTCACCTTCATTAGCTTTCGAGTAATCCGTCGGGCGAATAGCAAAGAAATCGGTATGAGTATGCCCCCCGGTAAGATGATAGAACCAATCAAGATTGCTTGCTGCCTCTTTGTCATATGCAAAATACGATCCCAAGTCAATGTAACCAAGTTCCACAAGTTTTTCATTTGTTCTTTTTTTAATAAAGTGCTTAAGATCATTTGATTTTATTCCTTCTATATCACCCATCTCAAACATTTTATCAATGTACTTAGACTCTAGTTTTACCATTGTCTCTGCAGCATTTATAATATCCTCTCTACACAAGTGCAATAGCTGATCGTTTTCACTGCACATATCTCTAAACAACTTACAACCCATTTTACTGTGTAATGACTCATCTCTTACAGACCATTTCATTTGTTGACCTATACCTTTAAGCAGGTTTCTTAATTGAAAAGAATATAAAACAGCAAAAGCAGAATAAAGGCTAACGCCTTCAGCAAAGGCAGAAAATACAGCCAAGCTTTTCCCGATACCAACAGGATCGTTGCCAGTGTAAGCAACAAGATTGTCAAACCTTGCTGACGTACTTGGTTCATGAAGAAATGCTTCATAGTCCTCTAGTTTTAAAGTTTCGTTTAAGTAACTGTAAGCTACTGCATGTATTGTTTCTTGCGATCCAAACATCATTGCCATTTGTTT
>Ga0209482_1002569_pt1 | contig 11157 bp, 19 predicted proteins | sample CoawatmetaG10DNA_FD_187512 | JGI IMG/M metagenome (GOLD analysis project Ga0209482, IMG submission 187512) | Marine microbial communities from the West Antarctic Peninsula - Coastal water metaG104-DNA (SPAdes) (version 2) | ecosystem: Environmental > Aquatic > Marine > Coastal ...
GTTTTTTTCATAGATTACAGTTGCAGTATGATCACTTGTAGGAATTATTTCTTGAACTATAAATGTTTCATTATTAAAATTGTTTGCTCTGTCTTTATTAGAATATCTTTTGCAGACAATCTCTGTAAATGTTTTTAATTCTTTAGCTACAAGCTTATTCATTATTGACCAGAATATACAGTTGAAGAATCTGTGAGTTTATTTTTCCAGGCATATTCTTTTTGCCATATATCTAATTTTTTAATTACATAGGGTTCTAAATTGTTAGGAATGTTTTTTACAGCATTATAAATAGAATCATTAGATCCTACATCTTTTAATTGTTTTTCAAGCTTAACAACTTTATTTTCTAAATATTGAATTTTGTTTACTTGATCAATAGTAAGATCTGATTTATATGTAAACATTTGTTCCCATTCTGTAAGCTTTTTATTTCCTAACTTATAGACATCATATTGTTTAACTGAATTAATTACAGTGGCATGGTTCATGGATTTACCATTGTCTTTAAAAAAGTCAGCAATTCCAGTCCATCGCATTAATCGTTTGTTTCTTAATATGTGACAAACTAAAGACCTTATTTCTATAATTGAGCTTTCTCTTGAAGATTCAAATACATCAATACCAGATAATTCTTTTAATTTGTTGGTTACTTCTATTGGTAATAAATTTTTCATTGTGTTCTTAATTTTAAAAGGTTATAACATTCTGTGTATTTCTGTCTTGCCTTTCCTTTATACTTTTCTTTAAAAAGTAGATATAATTTTTTTGTGTATTGGTATTGTGTGTTGCAATCATCGTAGTATTTTTTGGCAAACTTAACACCTTTACCTTTAAAATAGTTTACGTTGTCTGCTGTGTCTCCAACTATCATTTGCTCATAGAAGTTGTATAAAGCTTCTTGTGGTGTGATGTCAAGTATTTGTTTGTGTTTATAATGGTAATTGTACATTAAACAAGGGAATTGTTTATAGTCCTTATCAATAGAAACAATCATAACATTTTCACGACCAATGTCATTACTTAGGTTGTACCAATATCTTGCAACCAAATCATCAGTTTCTATTCCAAAACCAAATATGCTGTTGTATTGTTCTTTTACATACTTGTGCATGGGATGTAATAGAGGTGGTAATTCTTGTTTTTTTCTATTGGCTTTATATACTGGTGTGATTAGTTTTCTAAAGTTTCCCTTAGATCCATTAAAAGTAATAACCTTATCAATTTCAAATTTATCTTCAAGGTCGTTAACTATCTTAATAAACTGATGATCAAATTTAACTTTGGCATCTTCTAAATCATCGTAATAAGGATAATCATTAGGATCTTCTTTTGATCTATAACAACTTGCAAAAATTAAGCTGTCTGCATCTATTAACAATACCATGTTTAATCTCTATTGCGTTTACTGTATCGTGTGGGGGATATGACAGGTTTGTCATCTTCATCAATAGTTTCTTTGGTTATGATTTGACCTTCTAAATCAATAACAGTATAATTGTGTTCAACTAAAAATTCGATTGCTTTATTTATTTTTTCTGCGTTTTTTCTAAAGTGGTCAAATATTTGGTTTTCAAATGCGTGTGGTGTGTGTGACATAATGTTTTATTTATTTTAAAATTAATCAAAATTAAGTTATAAACAAAATGTTTATTATTTATTTACTATTATCCCACACAAGATTTAGTTCTTTAATCCATCTTTTTATTATAGTGGGTGAACAAGTGCAAGGTTTGTGTAGTTTATGCTTATAGTATTTGCTGTGCAATTCACATACCATTGAAAATTCTTCACGACTAATGGTTGCTTTTTTTGAAACTCTAAATGCTTTCCAATCTTTACTATCATCTTTATTAAATTTAATTACCATCTTTTTATTTTGATTTTATTCCAATCTTTTCTTCTTTTATCACAATTGCAATTAGGATTAATTTTTTTCCAAACATATCTTATGCCTGTGTATTTAGTAAAGTAATAAACAAGATCCCCTAATTTCATTTTAAAGGTTTTAAAATATTGTTATTAATAAAATAATTATCATTAAATCCAAAGTTTTTTATTATACTTTCTTTAATTACATCATTTCTGTTTATATATCCTATTAGTTCAACTTCTGGTAATTTTACCCAAGCTAAAACATAAATTTCTGCATATTTTCTTTTAAAATTTTCTACTCCTAATATTAAATTTGGTTTTGTATTAATATCACTTGCTTTAACATCAGTTTTATTTTTAAAATCAAAACCTTCATCACCACGACCTAAAGTAGTTGTGTCAACTTCTTCACCAGAATAAATTGAATAAGCAACTTCACCTAATGCACCAACAATGTGCCTGTGCCAATTCGGTTTGTTTTTATAAGGATTGCGTGAATTTTTAGTGTTTGCATGATTCATACTTGCACTCCTTTTATAACCTAAATCTTTTGCAAATTCTATTTGTTCTTTTGTTAATGTAATTGTCATATAATATGTTTTAATTTTTCAGTAACCTTACGAAAAGTATTATATAAAGAATGATAAGGAATACCAGTTTTTCTTGAAAGTGCTGCAACAGAAATGCCGCCATCAATTAATTCATAAACCTTTCTGTCATACCAATACATTTTTTGTAAAGCATTTTGTATTTCAATATAGATATTTATATAATTTATATCATTATAATCAGTTTCAAGATTCACACAATCATCTATTGATATAACGGAAACTTTTGCTTCTTTTCGTTTTAAATCTAAGAACAAAGACTTAAGAGCTTTAAAAACATAAAAATAATTATAATCATCATCACCAAAATCAATGTCTAAACCATTATCTAATTTGCGTTTTAATTTGATATACATTTCTGAAACAAGATCTTCAGCAGTATCTTTGTTGCATCCAAAAGATTGTACAATGTCAAGCCAAACTTGATGTTTAATAAAAATCTTTTCCAATACAGTCATAAACTTTAATCACTTAACGGATCATATAGATCACCAATTATTTCTGGATAACCTATATCATTCACTTTAAAGCTGAATGTTTCAAATGCATACCCCCTACTTCGTTTGCATTTAACAGTTATCCATTCCTTATTGATTGTGTTTGCTTCTAATTGTATTTGTGTTTCTGTTTTCTTTTCCAAAAAAGATCCTAAATGTCCAGTAGGTTTATCATTACCAAAATTTGAATGAATTACGCAAATAATATGAATATTATATACAGAACTCCATTCCATAATTTTTTGTACACAAGCATTCGATTCTTCAATGTTATTTACATCAGAACATAAATCCGCAATTCCATCAATTACTAATAAACCAGGATTTGTTGTTTTATGAACTAAACAATATTCAATAAATTTAATTCTGTCTTTAAAACTTATTGATCTTAATCCAAATGTAAGATAATTTTTTGTATAATCTATTTCATTCATGTTCAGAACCCTTTTAAATACCTTTTGACAATGCCATTGACCTTGTTCAGTATCAATGTGAATTACATCTTTATTGTCTCTGTGTCCTAATATTTCACCGCCAAAATGATTTTTAGATCCTAAGTATATTGATACTAATAAAGAAACCAGAAATGTTTTTTTTGTTTTGGGTGGTGCTTGTATAAATGAAAAGTTTCCATAAGTTCCAATAGGTATAGGTAATCTCATGTTACCTTGTTGTGTTTGCATTGTCTTATAACCAAAAGATAATGCAACTGGTGGATATTCAATATTTTTGTGTGGATCTACTTCACAATCTTGGTCGATTGATTGCATAAGAAGATACTGGACTGTTTCAGCCTCGGATAGTCTATCTGTCATTAAATATGGAAATAAAAAAGGGGGAACTAAATCCCCCTATAAGTTAAGGGATTAATCCCAAGGTAAATCATTGTTGTCACTTGCCACTGGTTCGGCTTTGTAATCTGTCACAACTTCTTTTGGAATAACTCCAACATTACCAGATGAAAAAACTACATTACCATTACCCCAATAATTTTTTGGTTTATTAGCATCACGTTCTTCTTTACTTTGTGGTTCTGTAATTGTTACATTTTGTCCATAATTATCAGGATTTTCATAAGCTGTTACAACTACATTTAAATAAGTTCCTTTTTTACCCTTGTAATATTTTTCTTTGGGTACTTGATTGATTTTAATTTGTGCGTTCATTATAATCACACCATTGTTTTTTTTCATGTTGTCCATATTTATTTAATTAATTGATTAAGTTTATTTTCTACTTTACTAATATCAAATTGAGTTCTAAAAAAATTCATGTCTTTAGTACCAGCTTGTAATGCTTTAACAACATCATTCCATCTACCAACATTTTCATAAAGAATTGGTAGTTTAGAAGCTAAGTTTGCATCATCATCAACAGCTTGTAAAGCCAATAGTGATTGTAAAGTGTATCTTCTATAGTATGTTATAGCTGATCCCATTTTTTGAGCATCTAAGTTTTTAGGAAGCTTCATTGATGATTCAACAGATCCGCCTTCTAAGTCTGATATTATAGATCTTACTTGATTACAAGTGATTGGTTGTGTTAACAATAGCTTGTGTTTAAAAAGCAAAGGTTGTAATTGCTTAATTAAAGAATTAATATCAAAGTATTTAGATTTGTAAAAAGGATTTCTGGCATCTTTACTAATTGATCCAAGTTCATGTTGTAAATCAAAAAGTTTTGTGTAAATATTCTTTGCCATTATTTAAGAATATTATGTTTTAACAATTTTTCTTCTAAAGATTTAATGTAAGAATTGTTAGTTGCATTCTTCATTTCAAGATTAAAGATGTCGTTATCTTTTTCTTTAATTTTGTTTTGATAAAAGTCAATTAAAATTGAATGTTCTTCTTTTGTAACTGTGTTTTCTGTCATAATTAAATGTTTTTGTGAATTGTGAAGTTAACAATTAATTTAATAAAAACAAAAAAGGTGCTAAATAAATAACACCCTTTTTAGAAACAAAGACATATCACAGAATACATCTAATATAAAAATTACATTAATTTATTTACTATTATATTGTAGTAAGTTATTAACGATTCTAAATCTTCATTTGAAAATTTAACAATTTGTTTTGATTTAATTAAAAGTTTTTCAGCAGTTCCATCACCAAAATCTTTATCTAATTTTAAACCGAATTTGTATTGTTCGCCATGCTTCATAATGTTACATCCGTAGCACTGCACCATACAATTTAAAGGATCCCATCTTGTTGCATAATTTTTACGACTTTGAAAATGTCCGCATTGCATACCCTTTTGAAAATGTGATTTTTTTCCGCAAGTATAGCATTCAACGATTTCATCGTTTGCGTGTCTTAAACGGATGTATAAAGAAAAAACAGTGTCTAATCTTCTAACTGTTTGTTTTCTTGATTTCTTCATTTGTCTTGAGTATGCAAAAACCTATCACCAGTGTTTTTATCAAGTGTTCTAATGGCTTTAAATATAATTGTGCTTTGTTTTTTTCCTTCAGCTATTTCAGCTTTTGAACTATCAGTTCCAAGATTACAATAAATGTTTGCATTTAATTCTAATAATGCATCTATTTTTCTTCTTATTGTATATGTTTTATATTTTAATATCTTATTAATCATTATTATAAGCTTCATAATATTCAGTTTTATTTAAATTAAAAGAAACAAAAGAAAAAAGTTAAAAAGAAAACAAAGAAAAAGCCTACAAAAAGAAATATTTTTAAGTGCCTGATCCAAGCATCATCCATTTTTATTAGGCTATGCAAGTTTAATTTTTTTAAATATAGTAAAAATTATTTACCTTTTTATTTTTTCGTAACTACGACCACCAAAATAAGCCGCAACAGTCGTTGTAAGCAATAGTTTTAAAAGTTCCTTCCATTCACCATCTACATTAAAGTTAATTGCACCAGCATCAATAAAAACAAGTAGGACAGTTGATGTTATTAAGAATATTAAAACCAATGGTCGTACATTCTTTGAAAGGTATGAATCCGATTTTAAGTCTATTTTCCATCGTTCAGTTATGCTTTCATTTAGTTTGCTTTCTGCATTTAAAAAAACCTGGTTCATTTCCTTTTCCATTTCAGCTTTTTCTACTTTACTAAATGTGTGTTTGTCTATTATTCCAGAAATTTTATCAGCTATAGATCCACCAACATTACCAAATAATTTTTTTAATATTTCTACCATTATTTCTTTTTAAGTAAAACATCTGATGATGGTCTAACTGTTATGTCTGGAACAACTGGAACACTTTTGGGTGTGTTTTTAATGCTGTTAGAAGAACTATTAAACCCTCTATTGTCATAATACTTAAATCTGTATTGATCAGATCCGTAATAAGGTCTATAATAATTGTAATTGCTATAAACAGGATAATATGATCGATACATATTAGGTCTAATTTTTTCAATAGGAACAAGTATTGTGTCTCCTGTTAAAGTTACAGCTACAATGTGTGAAGCTATTTGTGGTTTAGTATATGTTCCACAACTCAAAATTAAACATGAAAATAATACAACAACTATAAAACAAAATAAAGCTTCAAGAAATGATATTATTATTTTTTTCATCTTTTATATATTTTATCTTCTAATTTATCAAGCCTTTCAGATTCTGATTTTATGTGTTGTTCTAAAAATAAAATCTTTTGATCTATTATGTCATGTGATTGAGCAGGTGGGAGTTTTTTTGCAACTTCAATTTCTGCTTTATTTAATTCTATTTGTTTTGTAAGTGTTGAATATGTCATTGTAATGCTTATTAAACCCCCAACAACTAAAACCAAAGTTTTAAAGTCAAGTGTTAAATCTTTTTTACCATCACCATCAATATCAACACCCAAGTTATTTTTTAACATATTCGTAAGCTTTATTTTTTATTATAGAATTTAAAATGTAATACAAAAAGTATGCAATAAATGTTTAATTCATCGAAATCTTTATCATAATTTTTAGGAAAAAAACTAAAACCAATTAAAAGACCAGTTGAAATTCTGTCAATTATTGCAAACTCCCATTTCATTAACAATTTTCACAATCGGAATAAGTGTAATATTTACCTTTTCGTTTAGTAACTAAAACTTGTTTTCGATTATCTTTTTTATTGTTATATGAAACATGAAGCCAAAGTGGTTCAGAACCAAATTCCCAAATTAACTGATCAAAATCTAAATTGTCTTTTATGTAATGAAACATTTCAAGATTTGATTTTTTGCCTAATGAGGTTATATCCATTGCTTGACCACTTAAATGTGATGAACTTAATGCACCGCCAATAATATTATTTAAATCCTTAGATCTAAACATACTATTAACTTTTATTGCACCACCAACCCATTCTCTAAGTGGTTCAAAAACCTTTTCAGCTAAAATTTCCATATTTTTAATATGTTCACTTTTTGGTTTATTGTCTAAACCTTCCCTTAGAGCTGTTTGAGAATTTGTTGCTTCTTTGTACGAAATGTGATTACTTATTTTCTTCATCTTTTTCTGGGATTAATTTATAAGATCCATCTTTTAGGTCAATATTTATTTTGCCATATTTTTCCTCAAGACTTTCTTTAGATTTGTTTTGTTTTTGGTTTTCTTCATTCATCATAATGTTTAAATTAAAACCTTGATTTGATAATAAACCCAAATCATGCTTAATAGCATTTAATTTACCTTGTGATTCTTGCAATTCTTTTAATTCTTCTTTACTAATTTTTGACATTTTATTATTTTATGATTAAGTTATAAATATAGTAATTATTTACATTTACATTCTTGTTCTAATCTTTCTACTTTTGCAGTTAGTTCTTGTATTGCTTTTACTAATACAGGAATTAAATTTGATTCAGTATAAGCCAATTTGTCTTTGTCTGAATTATCAATTATAACAGGATTATCTCCCTCTAATTCTAATACCTCTTGTGCAAGGAATCCATATCTTTCTCTGCCTTGAGTTTCTTCTGAATCTCTATCCTTTCTGAACTTATATGAAGTTGGTTTTAATTTACTTACAAAATCTAATCCTTTTTGTATTTCTTTAAATTCAGTTTTATCTCTTGCATCAGAAGTTGCAGTCCAAGCAACTCTTATATAAGCACCTACTACTGAATTATCTCCTATACAAACTTCATTACTATTAGTAGTCAAATGTCTTGGAGATGAACCACTACCTGCTGCAAAACCAAGAGCAGTACAATTAGTTCCTGTAGTTATTTCATCTCCTGCACTATATCCTAACGAAGTATGATTTGTTCCACTTGTTACTGCACTTAATCCTGCTCTACCAATTCCTGTATTCTGCGAACCTGATTGATTTGCAGCATCTCCTGCATAAGAACCTACATAAGTATTTGCAGCACCTGTTGAATTAATACCTGCATTGTGACCTATCATTGTATTATCATTAGTAGTCGTAACTGCATAACCTGCTTGTCTACCTACAAATGTATTTTGAACACCAGTTGTTAGTGAGTAACCTGTAGCTTTTCCAAAACCTGTATTACAACAACCTGTTCCTGCTGAAAAATTTGCATAAGCACCTACAAAAGTATTGTCAATTCCTGCAGTCCTGCCTTCTCCTGCTTGTTGTCCTATAAATACACTATCAACATCACTTACTAAATTTTTGGCTGCATTATATCCTATTGCAACAAGTCTACTTCCTGTAAAAGTATATAAAGCATTTACTCCAATAGCTACTGTTTGACCATTGGTAAGCTGATTATTTAAAGCGTCAAAACCTATAGCAATATTGTCTGAACCACTTGTGATTTTAGTACCTGCACTTCGCCCTAAAACGCTATTTCTACTTCCTGAACCAATATCAACTCCAGAATTTTTACCAACTAAAGTGTTTGATTCTCCTGTAGTTATACCAATACCTGCTTGATGTCCTAATGCTGTGTTAAATGAACCACTTGTTAAAGCATTTAAAGTAAATCGCCCTATTGATGTATTGCCACTTCCTGTAATTCCTGAACTACTTGCACCTGCAAAAGAACCAATTAAAGTATTTTCACCACCTGTTGAAGCTTGTGCTGTGCCAAATCCTGCCTGATACCCTATAAATGTATTCTCTGCACCTGCTGTCCAAAAGTATCCTGCTCTATATCCTAATGCTGTTAAGCCATCTTGAGTAGTGTTATTTTCCAATGCCCCATTACCTATTGCAGTATTATATTTCCCTGATGTATTTTGGTGTAATGACAACCTACCTACTGCTGTATTACTACTTGCAGTATTAAAATGCCCTGATTCATACCCTACAAAAGTATTCTGATTTTGGTCTGTGCTTGTATAACCTGATGCAGTTCCTATATAAGTGTTTTGGTCTCCATCTACATTGCTATAACCTGCATTAGTTCCAACATTTACATTATTTATTCCTGTTGTAAGTAATCTTCCTGCGTTTGCACCTACTAAAACATTTTGAAGTCCTGATGTAAGTGATTCACCTGCGTTATATCCAAATGAAGAATTATTTGCTCCTGTTACATTTGCAGGGTTTCCTGCATCAAAACCAAAATATGTTCCAAAAATTGAATTTACAGAATAAATTGATCCATTTGCTTTAATTCGCATTCTTTCTGTTGCATTAGTTGAAAAAACCATAGCATCATTTTCTCTTTGAACAATTTGCAAAGAACTTTGACCTGTAAAATAACCTATACTTGCACCATCAGTTGCTCCTGAACCTGTTGTATTATTACCAATATTAAGATATGTTGTGCCTGCTGCTTGTAAACGAAGTTCTGGTGCAGTTACATTTCCACCAAAAGTTGCTCCAGAATCTACTGCTAAAACACCACCACCACTTGAATTTTCACTAATTCTTAAATTTTCTCCATTTCCATATATATCCCATCGCCCAGTTCCACTTGCTCCATACATTCTTACATAATCACCACTTGAAGAACTTGTAGCTATAAACTTTTTAGATGTAGCAGTTACATCACCAGCAAAGGTTGAATTTCCTGTTGGTGTAATAGCTAATTTAATTCCTTGACCTTGACTGTAAATATTATAATTAGCATCATTGGCAGCAGTATAAGTTTCCCATTTTGAAACACCTGCTATTTTTAAAAACATTCCTGCTTCAGAGCCACCTGAATTAGCACCATCAATATTTAAATATGAGTTAGTAGTTAAATTCCTTACTAAAACATTTTCTGTAAAAGTTGCAGTTGTTCCTGTTAAAGCACCCGTAAGAGTTCCCCCTGCAAGTGGCAAATATAAACCTGCTGAAGTATCTACATAAGCAGTTGTTGCTACTTTTGTAGAATTGTTGTTTGCTGATTGTGTTACAGCAGTTGTTGAAGTGTTTATTGTACCATTTAAATCACCTAAAAAAGTAGGTGATGTCATTGTTCCTGCTGCTAAAGTATTTCCACTTGTAGCATTTACTGTAAACTTATTTGTGTTAATTGCAAAGTCTCCAAGAATAGCAACATTTCCAGTTGTCGCATTAGCTGTTAATTTATTTGTGTTTACCGAAAAGTTACCAGCAGAACTTAAAGCCGCTGTTGTTGCAACTGATCCAGATACATTAATAACAGCACCAGATTCAGCCATAATTGAATCAGCAATAGTTCCTGTTGTTAACCATTTTGCAATGTTTCCTGGCGTTCCAGTTCCTTCAACATCTGTGTGATCTAATTTTTCCCAAACATTTGTAGATCCTGCAATTACCCAATCACCAACAGACCATGAGTTAATTCCATTTAAAGGATGTGTTCCCCCTACATTAACAACATAGTAATGCCCTTGTGTTATAAATGGTGAATTATCAATTGTGTATGCTTCATTAGTCAACATAATATCTGATGCTAATGAAAGTATTGTATTGCTATCAACACCAGTAACTAAAGCAGTTTGTCTGTCAACTTGATTTATTACTTTATCACCAACAGTTACAGTTGAAGTAAAGTTTGCAGAACTATCTACAAGTTTATTTGTTGTTGTTCCTGTTGTTGTTCCACTTGCAGCTTCGTTACCCCCAGAAACTAAAACTGGTGAATTACTTGTGGCATTCCAAGCACCTTGAAACTGAAGTCCATTTGCTATTCCATTAATTTGAGATTGTAATTTTCCAAAACCATCTAAAATAGAATCTGTTGCTAAAACAGTTGCTGCGGCTGGTGTTGGTAATCCTGTCAATACTTTTCCAGTAACTGAATTATTGTCTAATGTTACAGCACCACTAA
>Ga0209482_1002570_pt1 | contig 11153 bp, 11 predicted proteins | sample CoawatmetaG10DNA_FD_187512 | JGI IMG/M metagenome (GOLD analysis project Ga0209482, IMG submission 187512) | Marine microbial communities from the West Antarctic Peninsula - Coastal water metaG104-DNA (SPAdes) (version 2) | ecosystem: Environmental > Aquatic > Marine > Coastal ...
AAAATTTTGCCAGACTGGTTCCATTCCTAATACATGAAGTGGCTCTTCATAATCATCAAGGTCTGATTCACAAAAATCTTTTTGCTGCACGCAATAATAGCCTGTCCTTTCAAGAAGTATTTTAAGCATTGTAAAATCATAGGAGTATAAGTGCGCATAACCAGCAATAAACTCATTTAACCCTCTATCATATAACGCGGTATCTTGGCCTGGGGAGACTATGAAGTTCATAAACATACCTCCATAACCAAGATCAGTCCTTAAACTCTCGTCTTCTAACTTAGCTTCGGTAAAAAAATCATCATCTTCATCTATATAAGCCCTAGCTACTTTTTTCAAATCAGGAGTTAGTATTCTTAAGACTCCATCTTTTGAAAGAACTCTATTAAACTCTAACAGTATTTCTTCTAACTTAACATGGGGAATATGCTCAAACATATGACTTGTAAAAACGGTAGAGCAAACTTCGTTTTTTAATGGGATATTAGCAGCATCTCCTTCAATAGAGTTATCGCCTTGACCTCTTACTTTATGATCTAAAGTATGCCAACCATCTTTACTCCATATTGGACTTGCACCAACATTTAATTTAATCATTTTTATTTCCTCTAAGTTCGGTAAATTCATTCATTATGGCTGTACATATTTTTAAATCCGACACATCATCAATTTCAAACACTTTCCAAAATTCCATCTTATAGAAACCAATTTTACCTCCAAGTCGATTCTTCTCTTCAATAAGAATATGAGGTTTAAATAAGTAAAAAGAGCCGTTTTCAATTATCTGTTCTTGAAAATTTTGCCTTCTTTTTCTATCCTTATAGTCATAATTAATACTATCCAGAACACCTTTTTCATTTAACTTCCAAAAAAATAAATCATTAACTGTAGTTGCAGAAAAAAGCGAATCAAGCTTATTAGCTATAAATTGTTTAATTGCAAAGTCAAAATCTTTTGACTCTCTTAGAGGTGAGGTAACTTGAGGCGCTAAGATTAAATCAACTTTAATATTTTGAGATTTTAAATATTTCATGGCATGGAGCCATCCCGACTCCGATGAAGACACATCACCTGATATAGAGTCAGGTCTTTTTATCTGCTTTGCTCCACTATCAACAGCTAAATCTAATATTTTTTGATCATCAGAACTAACCCAAACCTCATTAATAGATTTAGAATTAAGACATTGCTCTATTGTCCAAACCATTAAAGGCTTACCACAAAAATCTATAATATTTTTACCTGGGATGCCTTTGGAGCCACCTCGAGCTAAAATAACCGCATCAACTCTCATTTAATTCCTCTATTGAAAATAAGGTTTAATCCACTCTAACTGCTCTTTGAAAATATTTACACCTTCTTCATCTCTATATGCTTGCATTATAAATGGACCACAATAGTTGAATTCTTTAAGTTTATTAAAAAAAATATTAAAATCAGCATTACCCTGACCAAGTAATACTGGACCACCATTCAATTCACGATCTTTTATATGAATATCTGAAATTCTATGCCCATAGCAATTTAATTCGTCAATTGGATTAAAGCCAAGAGAGGCACTATTTCCAATATCATAATTTACAGTTACACGATTAGAATCAAATGATTCAAGTAGGTTTAAAAAAGTTTTTGGAGGTAAATCTGTTTCTAGTGAAAGGTTGATTTTTTGATTTTCAGCAACTTCTAATACTTTTGATAACTGAGTTACAAAACTTCTAATAGACTTTTCATTCACACTAGATTTATCTACACATGGAATTACGATGTCAGTAACTCCAAGTTTAGATGCATTATTAATTAATTTAGTAATAACTTTTTGGCTTTCAAGAGCAACTTTAAGGTCTTCTGAATGAAGTGGAGCCTCCATAAAGTAATCAGCACATATTGTCTTAACTTGAACCCCTGATTCTTCAGAAATTAATCTTATTTCATCAATTCCATCAGGATTTAGTAAAGGATTCTGGTCAGCTTCATTAAAATCTAAAATAAACTCAATACAATCTAAGCCAAGTTTGCTAGCTATTTTAAATTCATCTTTCCAGTAATTTTTTGGATGCGCTTGATACCGTCCTAGATATTTCGGCACTAATCTTCCTTGTATTACTCCTATTTGATTTTCTAACATTGCTATTAAGAATCTTTTAAACTTTTCCAGTCAAGATGCTGACGTAGGTTTTCTGCAATAGGTATTTCTTCTTTAATAACTCTCTTAACTCCATCACCCATAGCTACTTCAATCTTACGAACTGCTCCAATTAACTGCCTTAAGCCAGATGGTTCAACTGAGGCAGATTGATCAGACCCATACATTGACCTATCTAAAGTTATATGTCTTTCTAATGAGCTTATCCCAAGGGCAGATGCCGCATTAGAAACTGCAAGTCCAACTTCGTGGCCACTATAGCCTACATCACAATCATACTTTTTTCTAAGAGTATTAATCATATTAAGATTGGCATTCTCATCTTTCATAGGGTATGTTGAAACTGTATGCATTAATTCAAATGAACACCCTTCATTATTAAAAATATCTACGGCTTTTTGGATATCATCATAAGTAGTCATCCCGGTTGAGATAAATGTATGTTTACCCTCTTTAGCAATCATTATCAATAAATCTTCATATACAATCATTGCAGATGCAACCTTATTATATTTGCAATCAAACTGCTGAAGGAATGCCTGACTTTTTAAATCCCATGCTGATGAAAACCAATGTATATTTCTTTCTCTACAATATGAGTCAATCTCTCTATATTCGTCTAACCCAAACTCCAAGCCAGATTTTTGCTCACGCTGAGTTTCGCCCCATGGACTGACTCTTGGAGAGTTTAAAAAATCCTGAGTGTAAACCTCATCAAGGTCACGCTTCTGAAACTTTACTGCATCACAATCTGCATTTACAGCAATATCTATCAATTCTTTACAAATTGACATATCTCCATTGTGATTAATTCCTATTTCTGCAACTATAAAAATTGACATATTTATTCCTATATTAATCGATATATAAAATTTTAATAAAATCTAACTCTAAAACATTTTCCAAAAGCTCTCTAATAACCCCATCCCCACCATTTGAAAGTAATACTTGGGCTGATAGTTTTTTAACTTCAATATGGCTGTCTGCTGGACACGCTGTATGCCCACATAATTTCATAATAAGGCAATCATTTATATCGTTACCCACATAAAATATATTTTTCAGACTATAACTTTTTTTATGGCATAGCTCATTAACAGCCTCAACTTTATCATCCACTCCTTGCAATAATTGAACTTTAAGTTTTGTAGCACGAGCCTGAACCACTGGATTTACTTCAGTTGAAACAATATAAGTAGGTTTTTTTAACTTTCTAAGAACTTCAAATGCTAATCCATCAGCTCGACTGCATTTAACGGTTTCTTTACCAAACTCATCGAGGTAAACTGAGTTATTTGTCATAACTCCATCAAAGTCAAAAATGAAAGCCTCTATATTATCTAAAGAGATTATTTTACTATTCAAACATTACTCCTGAAGATGTAAATAGCCTAGCTCTATAAGTTGATCCTCGACATATTCCATAAGCGCATGCCCAGCAGTAATATGCGACTCTTGAATTCTTCCAGTATTATCACTTGGAACAATAAAAGCTTTGTTACATAAACTACTTGTCCTCCCGCCTCCAGCACCAAGAAATCCATATACGTTGATTCCCATTGTTGAAGCAGCCTTCATTGCAAGAATAATATTTTCAGAATTACCTGATGTAGTAATACCAATTAGACAGTCACCTTTTTTACCAAGTGCTAGAACCATTCTTTGGTATAAGTTTTCATATCCAAAATCATTTCCACAAGCTGTGATTGTTGATATGTCTTGAGCTAAAGCAATAGCAGGAATACCCTCACGATTATTATTTGGTCTTAATCGAACTAGCATCTCAGCGGCAAGATGTTGAGCATCTGCAGCTGAACCTCCATTTCCACAAAGCATAATCTTATTTCCATTTTGAATAGCTTCCACTATCTCATCGCCTATTTCTTTAAGAACAATAAATGAGTTTGATTCAATTATTTTAGACTTGACATTAATTGACTCTTCAAAAATTTTTTTAATATTATTCATAAAAATCCATATGCACTTAAAAGCAAAAAGTTACCAAAACTTTACTTTATGAAGTAAAGTTTTAACCATCCTAAAGATGCTAATAATAACAACTTTTAAAGCTCCAAATAGTCCAATATATAAAGAAAGATTTCGCACATACTTGAACAACTCTATAGAGTCCTTGAAAAAGAGAATGAATTCTCCTTTAAATAAAAGTTTCATAGATATTGGAAATATGAATTCAATATAACTATGTGCAAACCATGGTGAAACTTTTAATAAATGTGGATTCCCATATAAATCAAAACCAATATTATCTTTAGAATCATTAATTAACTCAATAAATTTAGTTGAAATAGCATCACTTGAAAAATTTTTTCTTACATTCTTTGATCCAGCAATTGCTATTTTTTTTGCCTCGTTAGGATTACTTAAGTAATAGTTTATTTTTTCTTTCAAATCCTTATGGGAATAAAAAAAGACAATTTCTTCTCCATCTTTAAACCATTTTGAAGTTGAAATTGAAAATTCACATAAACAAAAACCTTTTGCAGATGCAATTTCAAATGGTCTGGCCTTCCCGCCTCTGATTTGATAAAAAAGAATTGAATTAGGCTTTCCATATGAAGTAATTCCTGAAAAACTAAGATTAATAGTAGAATTATTATAAATAGAATACATATCATCATTTGACAAGTAACTAGGGTCATTTACATCTTTGCTTTTAAAAGTTTTAACATCAAAGCCTTCTCTATCTAAATATTTTAATAGGTTATAACGCGAAGGTTTGCCTTCAACTCTTCCCACAAAAGATATATCATTTTTTGTTAATTGATTATTAAAAATATTATCTTCAGGGATAAGAATAGGATGCATAAAATGAAATGCATTAGCACCTGACTGACGAAAACGCTGGACAGATATGTAATCAAATGAAAGAATTAAATCTGCTATAGTTCCATATGTTGTGGTAATCCATTCAAACTTAAACTCATCATCTATATTTAATAAGACTATCATCAAATTATATTTTTTTTTCAAATAAAACAGAAAAAAAGGATTCAAAAAAGGCCAAGATGCCTCGATTAAAAGCAAGGAAATATTATTTTTAATAATATTTAACTCTATTTTATTAGATAAACCCTTTATTCCAGTTTTAGGAATTTCTTCATGGATTGCTATTAAATGGTAGTTATTAGAATGCAAGCCTAGACCATGGAACCAAAATTGGTATTGCTCATCAATAGCTGACATTAAATACAAATGATTTGAATAAGAGCTCATAAAAATAAATGTCTAATTAACTATCCTTGATATTATCTTTCCACCAAATAATAGTTTTAGCTATTCCATCATCTATCGAATTTTTGGGCATCCAACCAAGCTCCTTTTCAGCTTTAGAACAATTTAAACTTAAAGAAGTTTTAATAGTAGGTTGCGATAAATCGTGTTCAATAACTAAATCTTTACCTGAAATACTAATAATTTTATTTACCAAACTCTTAATTGAAATTGAGCTTCCATATCCACAGTTATACAATGCATATGGGGTTTTCTGTTGCTCCAAGGCACTCTCGACAAAATTATTTAAATCATCAACATAAAGTAAGTCTCTTTCTTCTTCACCAGTACCCCAAACTGAAATCTTTCCATTTTTAGCTGCCAATACTTTAGTAATAGTCGCGCCAAAAACATGTGAGCGCTCAAGATCAAACTTATCATGCGGTCCATAAATATTTGTATGTCTAATTACAGTATATTTAGTTTCCCCAATACGAGAATAAAAGTCACACATTTTTTCCATATATAGCTTAGTGTGTCCAACACCAAAATAACGAGGGTGCAAGTCCGTATTAGCATCATAATCTTCTTCAGATTGTGGCTTATCACTTGATTGCAACATTACTGTACAGCTGAAGAAAATTACGTGTTTAACTTTTTTTTCAAAAGCTTCACGAAATAATAATGAATTCATTACAGCATTATCAGTTACATGTATATAAGGACGCGAAACAATATCTTTTGAGCCTGAAGTAGTTGCGGCGGCTTGAATCACTATATCTATTCCATCTAGAGCCCTACTTACATCTACTGAGTTATTTAAGTCTGCCTTTACCCACTTTAAATTTGGCAAATCATATTTTGGACGCTTATTGAAGACACCAATTACTTCCATATCATTGCGTTTCAAAAAGTGCTCCACCATATTACGACCAATGAATCCAGTTGCACCACAAATTAAGATTTTTTTTGTAATCACTTGCTTTCCTGTAAAAATAATTTATAAAATTTTATTTTTTTAAACCTTCTCTCCATTTGGGAAGTTCATTTTGAGATCTTTCAAAATCGTCTAAAATACCAATATCAATAAAATAACCATCAAGTTTTTGACCCAATAATTTTTTCATTTGTGCTAATTTTGGAAACCACTCCTCTTCAAGAGAAGAGTGCCCCTCACCAAAAAAACCTAAAATTTCTTTTTTCATTAGATAAACACCTCCATTTATCAACCCAGAAATATTTTTTAAGCTTTTTTCATTAAAACCATTCACATAATTTCCTGCAAGTTTAACACATCCATATCTACTAACATCTTCAGTCTCGCGGAGCGCAATTGCAGCAAGAGCATTTATCTCACTTGACAATAAACCAGTTAATTTTTGATAATTAATATCAAATAATGAATCTCCATTAATAACTAAAAATTCCTCATCAAGATACCTGCTTGCATTCTTAACAGCACCACCAGTTCCCAATGGAGTATGCTCGTGAATATAACTAATATTAATACCAAAGGTAGTACCATCTCCAAAAAAATCTATAATTTTATCAGAGCAATAACCAGTTGAAAATATAATATTATTTACTCCATATCTTTTAAGATTAATGACTAAATATTCAACAAAAGGCTTTCCATCCACTAAAAGCATTGGTTTTGGAGTTCTCTCTGTCAACTTACCAAGACGCGTTCCAAAGCCTCCAGCTAAAATTAATGCTTGTTTAATCATATTGATAAAATTTCAATAAAAGCATAAGTAAATCAATAAAGTTATTTCTTCTGAAGAGTTACGCCATCTGAAGTAACTTCATCTTTGAATACATTGTATCGGTTTGCTACATCTTTTTGATTTGTCATAAACCAATCCATAGTTTCCTTAATCCCTTCAGAAAGGTTAATTTTAGTTTCAAAACCCATTAATTTTTTAGCTAAAGACATATCCATTAACCTTAAAGCATCACCTTTAGGCTTTGAAATATCCCATTCAACTTTTCGATTATCTGAAAGATTAGCTACAATTTGATCAACTATTTGTCGAATTTTAATACCATCGCCACTACCAAGATTAATTGGTACATTAATCTCTTGTTCAACTGCCATCATCATTCCTCTAGCAACATCATGCGCATGAATAAAGTCACGAATAGGAGAGCCATCTCCCCAAACTGTTAGAGGAGTCTCGCCTTCCATTGCACGACGAATTAAAGATGGAATGACCATTGCATTTTCAGGATCAAAATTATCATATGGACCATATACATTTGCTGGCCTTACGATAGAAATCTTATTCCAGCCATACTCAATTTGGTATGCTTCAGCTTGCAATTCAGCCATACGTTTTGCCCACCCTGCAAAGCGATCATTCGGAGATGGAAAAGTTTTCCAAACATCATCTTCACGAAACATATCAGCTGGTTGGTAGACCCCAATAGAGCTAGTAAAAAGATATCGCTCTACCCCAACTCTTCTTGCAGCCTCCATCATGTTGAAACTAAAAGTAATAGTAGGAACAAAAAAACTTGCAGGTCTCTCAGCACACATTTTAGGAGAGCCTTTAATTCCAACAAGTTGAAAAACCATTTCCTGGTTTTCACATACACTCATGCACTCATTAAAGTCACGAAGATCTGCTTGCCTAAAGATTGCACCATCTGGGCAGCGAGATGGATCATCCAGTGATACAACAGTAACTATCGCATTTTGATCAAGCAACATTTTAACTAATGGCTGACCAATTAGACCAGTTCCACCAGTTACCAAAACTCTTTTATTTTTGTAAAAACTCATTTACTATTCCTTATTATATTAATTTAATCTGAATTACTATGTAAAAAATCACCTCTCATATCCATGGAAGTTTGACTATAAATTTGGCTTTTGGAGTACATTAATTGGGCTCCAGTAAAGTCAATTTTAAAAGGCACTACCAGTAAATCAATTAATGCATCAAGCACTGACTGTTTATACTCTGGAGGAACATAAAAAATTATAAAACCACCACCACCTGCCCCTAATAATTTTCCTCCTAAAGCGCCAGCACTAATTCCTTTAGTATAGATATCATTTATGAATGAAGGCGTAATAGATGACTCTAAACCTCGTTTTAATTGCCATGTTTGGTCTAATAATCGCCCAAAATCATCTAAGTCATTTCCATTAGATAATAAATCTGCTGCAATTTCAACTAACTTTTGCATTTCATGAAGATTTACTTTATTTTTAGGAATAGCTAAAACTTGTTTTTTAGCGATATCTGAAGCAAATCTAGAAACACCCGTATAAAAAAGTAAAATTCTCTCTTCAAAATTTTCAATCCTATCTTTGGATAGGTTAATTGCACTGATCTCATACTCACCAGATGGTAATATTTTAACTTTATTTAGTCCACCATGTGAAGTTAGAATTTGATCTTGAACTCCAACTGTTTCCTTTAAAACTGATTGCTCAAGAAATATTGCTTTTTTAGCTAAATAATCCTTTGAAGGGGTTTTCCCATTTAAAACTTGCAACATATGCAGCATACCAACAGAAAAAGCAGAGCTAGAACCAAGTCCAGAGCGAGCAGGCAAATCTCCATGATGATGTACCTCAACTCCAAAACTAAACTTCATCAATTTAAGAGCTTCACGAATAACAGGATGTTCAATATCGTTTAATTCAATAACTTGTTCAATCTTTGACCATACTACTCGATATTTATAATCAAAAAATGGAGGTAAGATTCTCCCATGAATATAGCAATAGTGTTCAATTGATGCGCCTAATACTGCACCTCCATTTTCTTGAAACCATTCTGAATAGTCTGTACCACCTCCAAAAAATGAAACACGAAAAGGTGTTTTTGTAAGAATCATTTTGAAGACACAGAAGAAAAAAATGAATTAAATATTTGAATTATATGACTACAAGCCTCTTTACTAAGGGACTGATGGCATGCAACAGCAAGGCCATTATTCATGATATTACTACAATGTCTAAGATCGCCCGAAATACGATGCTCATACATTTTTAATGCAGGCTGGTTTGCCATATTTCCCGCAATTATAGGACGCGTCTCAATACCATTCGACTCGAGATATTCTCGTAACTCATTTGCAGTAAAAAGGGAGTTGGGTTTTACAATAATTGGAAAACCAAACCACGAATGATAGCCTTTTGGTGTTTCCTTTTGAAAACTTAGCATTGAATCATATTGAGATAAATTGTCTAAGAACATCTTAGCAGACTTACGGCGATTTTCTACAAAGCCTTTAAGTTTAGGTAACTGAACTGAACCCATTGCACCGCCAATTTCAGTTAATCTTAAGTTATAACCCAGATTGACAAATAAAAATTTCTTATCAATTTCAGAAAAACTTTCTAAATACTTTTGAGGCTTTTTAGTTTCACGAACCCAACCATGTGCACGAATAATTCTCATCAACTCCGCCAACTCAAAATCACTTGTCGTACAAATTCCACCCTCAAGAGTTGTAATATGATGTGAAAAATAAGTGCTATAAGTTCCTACACGACCAAAGCTTCCAAGTGGCTTACCATCATAATATGCACCTAAAGACTCACAACTATCTTCTATTAACTGAAGATTAAAATCTTTGCAAATCTTCATAATTGAATCCATATCACAAGGGTTACCATAAACTGGAACAATCATAATTGCTTTTGTTTTTTCTGAAATAGCATTTTCAATTGCTAAAGGATCTATATTTAAGGTATCGGGATCTATATCAACAAATACAGGAATTAAATTGTTTTGAATCAAAGGCCAAACGGTAGTTGACCACGAAAGTGCTGGAACAATTACTTCATCTCCAGCTCTAAGGGCGTTATTAGTTGCAGGGTTTGTTAACGCAGAAATTGCGAGTAAATTAGCAGATGAGCCAGAGTTATTAGTTATTGCATCAGTAACATTAAAATATTCAGCAATTTCCGCTTCAAAGTCAAGAACCTTTGCACCCATCGTAACTCTTGTACTTAACATCACTTTCACCATAGCCATAACCTCTTCTGGCCCAAAAGTAGGCTCATGAAGATTAATTTTAGGATTAGAAGGATCAAATTCTTCACTATTGTATAAATTCCAGTACTCTTCTACTTTTTCAGTTATAGAGCTTATTAAGTTTTTTTTATTTATATTCATAATTTTTGTAAATTAAATAAGTAATTTTAAAATGGACCTTTAAACTGTGTTATTTCTTCTGCCTCTTCACCCATTGGAATCCACGGTTTAGAATTTGGAAATACCATAGTGAAGGCTTGCGCTGCAATAGTCGAAGAATTAGGATAGAAAAGATTTTCTAGAGACTTAGTTGTAGGGCATGGAGTTTCAGCAAATCCAGCTCTTTCTACTCTAATTTTTTTATGTCCTTGGAGTCTTTCCACAACTTTCATAGCAATTTCAGCGCTTGCACCACAATTTAGCCATGCCGTATCAACCACCAATAGACGTCCAGTTTTTTCAACGGAAGTTACAATTGTATCAATGTCTAAAGGGCTAAGCCAAATTGGATCTATAATCTCAGCACTAATTCCTTTAGCTTCTAAATGTTTATAAGCACGAAGTGACTCGATTGCCATATGGCTTATTCCCACAATAGTTATGTCTGTCCCTTGGCGTAATATTCTCGCTTTTCCAACTTCACTTTTATATGAATTTTCTGGAACATGTTCTTTTAGATTATAAAGCATGCGATGCTCAACAAAAATAACAGGATTGTCATCTCGTATAGCTGAAATAATAGCGCCTTTAGCGTCACTTGCAAGAGATGGAGCAACAACTTT